>Ga0138256_10000309_pt1 | contig 55495 bp, 45 predicted proteins | sample KNB2016incub_MG_FD_105486 | JGI IMG/M metagenome (GOLD analysis project Ga0138256, IMG submission 105486) | Active sludge microbial communities from wastewater in Klosterneuburg, Austria - KNB2014incub_MG | ecosystem: Engineered > WWTP > Activated sludge > Unclassified | place: Austria...
ATACACACAAATGCTTGTCAAGTTGCCGGCCACAAGCCCGCCGGATCGACCCAACGACCCGCCAGCACAACACATGTTGCACTAAATACAATGATACCACGCGTGTCAAGAGGTGTTTTTCGGAGCATAGCCGCCGCGGCCGGCCGCCTAGCGCAGTTCTTCGACGAAGGTGACGCGGTTGATCTCGTGGAGGGTTGTGAGGCCGGCGAAGACCTTTTTTACGGCGGATTCGCGTAGTGACGAGAGGCCTTCCTGCTCGGCTTGACGGCGGATCTCGGAGCCCGGACGGCGTTCGATGATCATTTCGCGAATCCGATCCGACATATCGAGAAGTTCGTGGATCGCGGTCCGTCCGCGATAGCCCGTGTGATTGCAGGCGTCGCAGCCGACATTTCGGTAGAACGTGTGGCCCTCGACGTCAGCAGGTTTAAGGGCAGAATCGGCGAGGTCTTCGACCGACGGCGTGTAGGCACGCTTGCAGGTCGAACACAAGAGCCGAACGAGACGCTGCGCGAGCACGCAGTTGAGCGACGAGACGAAGTTATACGGTTCGACGCCCATATTCAGGAATCGTCCGATAACGTCGATAACGTTATTCGCGTGTACGGTCGTGAACACAAGGTGGCCGGTCAACGCCGACTGGATCGCGATCTGAGCTGTCTCTTCGTCGCGAATTTCGCCGACCATTATCTTGTCCGGATCGTGACGAAGGATCGACCGAAGCCCGCGCGCGAAGGTAAGCCCCTTCTTCTCGTTGACAGGGATCTGCATAATTCCCTGCAGCTGATATTCGACGGGGTCTTCGATCGTGATGATCTTATCCTCTTCGGCGCGTATCTCGTTGAGGGCACCGTAGAGCGTCGTCGTTTTACCCGAACCCGTCGGGCCGGTAACGAGCACCATCCCGTACGGCTCTTTGATGTAGATGCGAAAACGTCTGAGGTCCTCTGCATCGAAGCCCACGACGTCGAGGCTCAGGTTCTTGAACTCTTCGGAGATCTGCTCCTTGTCGAGGATACGAATAACGCAATTCTCGCCATACGCAGACGGCAGGATCGACACACGAAAATCCACCGTTCTTCCCTTGTAGCGAACGCGAAAACGTCCGTCCTGCGGGATGCGTCGTTCGGCGATGTCGAGTTCGGACATCACCTTGATACGTGAAATAAGCGTTTGATGATAGGCGATGTCGATCGGATCTACCTTTGCGTAGAGCGCTCCGTCAATGCGGAATTTTACGCGCACGTCTCGGTCGCCCGCCTCGATATGAATATCCGAAGCGCGCGATTCCATCGCGTTGTAAACGATGGTATCGACGAGCTTGATGATCGGCGACATATCGCTGTCGGACGCGAGACGGTCGAGGTCGAGCACCTCTTCGCCCTGCTCGGTTTCTTTGACGAGCGAGATCCGAAAGCCGGACGCAGCTTCCTGCATCACCCGCTGCGTTGCGTCGCCCTTTCGCAAAACGACGTCTATCGCGCCGGCGGTCGCAACGTGCGGAATGATACGAACGTTCAAAACATTCTCGAGTTCGTCCAGGCGTTCGAGGTCCGTAGGATTCGCCATCGCGACGTGCATCGAATTCCCTTCGCGGCGGATCGGCACGAACTGATTCCGCAGCATCAACTCGACCGGGATCTTCGAAAGCTCGTCCTGATCGACGGGCGATGGTGCGTCCGGCGGCAGAAGATCGATGTACGGCATCCGATAGCGCTTTGCTCGCAGTTTTGCCTCGATCACCTCGGGCGGTTCATTCTCGAGAAAATCCGATAGTTCGATCTTCGGCGAAGACGCGGGGGCGATATTGTTGCTTTCGACGTTCATAAAAACCTTTGATGCTTAATGCCTGCCTCCGAACGGCCCGGCCGAGATCATCTGGATGATCGGCAAGTAGATCGCGAGCAGAATGACGACGACCACCGCCGCCATAAAAAGCAGAATGAGCGGTTCAAGCAGCGTCGTGAGCTGTTCGAGCCGAACCTCGGCCTCGGCGTCGTAGAACGCGGCGACTTCATCCAGCATTTCACGCAAGCTGCCCGAACGCTCGCCGATCCCGATCATATCGAGCCCGAGCGACGGTATCCAATTCGCGGTCTCAAGCGATTCGGTAAACCCGCGGCCCTCGCGTATAAGAGGCAGAACGGACTGGCTCTTTCTTCGAAGCTCAAGATTATTGAGCGCCTGCGAAGAGATGTCCCAACTTTCCGGAACGGTGATGCCGCCCGAAAGCAGCGTAGAGAGCGAACGCGAAAGCTGCGCCGTCGCCATATTTCTCACTAATTGCCCGGCAACCGGAATTCGAAGAACGCTTTTATGCAGCAGCAGTTTGCCGCTTTGCGTTCGGAACCAGAACACAAGGCCGAGCACGACGATTATCACAAACGGCAAGACCCACCAAATATTCGCGACCACGGCTCCCGAAATATAAACCACCGCTCTCGTCAGGATCGGAAGCTCGCGGTTCTGATTCAAATTCCGAAACAGATCGGACATTCGCGGCACGATATAAAGCGTCAGGAACGCGACCATTATCGTTGCCGCGATCAGGAGAAATGCCGGATATGCGAGCGCTCCGCGAAGTTTTCGAGTGATCGCGACGCTGCGGCGCAAATATGTAACAAATCGGGCCAGAACGTCATCGAGCGCGCCGCTCTTTTCGCCCGAGAGGATCGAGGCCGTATATATCTTCGGGAAGATACCCTGCTCTTCGAACGCCTGCGAAAGAGGTTCGCCGTTCTTGATACGCTCCTCGACGTCGGCGAGCACGAGTCGCAGGTTTGCCGAACCCGAACGCGTCTTCAGAAGTTCGATCGCCTGGAGGACGGGAATTCCCGCTCGCAAAAGCGCCGAGAACTGCTGATTGAACAGCAAAAAGTCAGCCTGCTTGACCTTCGTATGCTTTCCCGAACCGCCAAACCCAAGCACCGACGACAGGCCGTTTTCCGCCGAGGAGACGGCGAAAACACGAAATCCGTCGGCCTCGAGACGCAACTTTGCTTCTGCGGCGCCGACAGCCTCGACGATCTTTGTTACTACTTCGCCGGACGGGGTTCCGAGCCGGCAGATGAATTCAGGCATAAGAGACGAATGAAATTGACCGTGAAGCCCTACGCTAAAGGCATTCAAAGGGCGAATTATAACACGTCCGACGGCCAAGAATGTTCCGCATCAAGCGATACGGCCTATTCCGTCGCGGAAATTCTTACATCTAAACAACCTAGAAGCATCTTGCGGCATCTGAAAATATACGTTGAACAGATTTTCGCGAATCTTTACAATAGAACTGTTCCATTTCGAGCACGTATGCGTAAACTTTTGGGCATAGAGCACCCGCGTTTTGCGATCCTGCTTGCCTCTCTCTTCGTATTCGCATTCTCTGCGGCTGCGGTCTCCGCGCAGTCTCCGACACCGCGTCCAACGCCCCCAGACAACGGCCCGATCAAGGTCAAGACCGACCTCGTTACCGTAACGGCAACCGTTACCGACATCTACGGGCGCTATATTTCCGGCCTCAAAAAGGATGCCTTTACGATCATCGATGAGGACGAGAAGCAGGACATAACCTTTTTCAGCGATAGCGACGCGCCCGTTTCGCTTGCGATCATTTTCGACGTATCGGGGTCGATGAGCGGTGAAAAGATCACGAAGGCGCGTCACGCCCTCTCGCGTTTCATCGCGACGAGCCATCCGATGGACGAATATTTCCTTATCGCATTCAATAATAAAGCTCAGCTTCTTCTGGATCGCTCACGCGACGGCGAGGCCGTCCTTAGAAAGCTCACTTTGGTCGAACCGAAGAAAGACACCGCGCTTTATGACGCAGTTTATCTGGGCGTCGAGAAAGTGATGCGTGGTTCGCATCAGAAGAAGGCAGTTCTGATAATTAGCGACGGCCAGGACAATGCCTCGCGTTACAACTTCGGCGAAGTCCGCCGCTTGCTCAAAGAGTCGGACGTGGTTGCCTATGCGATCGGTATTCAAGGACGAAACGACGCCGCGAGTCAGGCCGGACTGCAGGGTCAGGCCTTTCTCGACGAGATCAGTAACGTAACCGGCGGAAGATCTTTCTATCCTGAATCCGACGTGGAAATGGACGAGATCTTCGAGCGCATCGCCCTAGAGCTCCGCCACCAATATTCTATCGGTTATACGCCTAAAGATTTTGCGCCGAACGGCAAATGGCGTAAGGTCAAAGTTAAGGTCAAACGCCCAAGAGGTTTGCCGCGTCTAAGTGTGCGAGCCCGCGAAGGCTACTATGCGTCGCCGGCTTCGGATTATCGATAGGGTGAGTGAAGATTCTTGATGAAAGGTTTAAAACTCGTGGCTCTCATGCTCGTGTTTTTCGCGGGCGCAGGCATTTCTGCAGCAATTTCCCTTTCCGCGGATGCCGCTGAAACGACTAATGGCGCCGCGACCCCAACGCCTACACCTTCGGCGTCGGTAAGGTCGACTCCGACTCCAACGCCTACTCCTGACGTTCTGAACTCGGACGACGTAATCCGCGTCGAGGCCGAGCTCGTGAATCTCAACGTCCGCGTCGTTGACCGCAATAACCGAACGATAAACGACATTCCCGAAAAGGATTTCAAGATATTCGAAGACGGAACTCTTCAAACCATCGACTTTTTCTCGCGTTCCGAGGTTCCTACGAATTACGCGCTCGTGCTCGATAATTCAGGCTCGATGCGCTCGCAGTTGGATAAGGTCATCGAGGCGAGCAAGATCCTTGTCGATACAAATAAACCCGAAGACGAGACCGAGATCGTCCGCTTCATCGGACGAGATAAGATCACGATCGAGCAGCCATTTACGTCCAATAAACAGGACCTTGCCGACTCGCTCGACAATCTATTTATCGAGGGCGGCCAGACGGCTATAATCGACGCTGTCTATCTTGCGGTCGAGAATGTCGATAAATACGAGAAATCCAAAAAGGCCGATGACCGCAAACGCCGCGCTCTCGTCCTCGTAACGGATGGCGAAGACCGCGACAGCTACTACAACGAAAAGCAGCTTTTTGACCTTCTTCGCGAATCCGAAGTGCAGATATACATCGTCGGCTTTCTCGGTGAGTTGAGTAAGGAAGGCGGTTTTATCGGCAAAAGTCCGCAGGCGAAAGCAAAGGCTTTCTTGCAGCGAATGGCCGACGAAAGCGGCGGCAAGACCTATTTCCCTGCTGATGTGAACGAACTGCCCGACATCGCAAGGCAGATCTCCGGCGAGTTGCGAACCCAATATTCTATCGGCTATATCCCGACGAACGATCGGAAGGACGGAAAGTTCCGTTCGATCAAGGTCGTGGTCGCGGACGGGCCGAATGGACAAAAGCGGATTCCCGTTACACGCGCCGGACGAACGGCCGATAATTCGGACGGCCCGCCGACTTTGGCGCCGCCCGTGAACGTAATAAAAACGCCAAAACAATAGGTTCGGGATCGAGAAGGAAAGTTATTCTTCGGGAACGGTTCCCGAAATCTTCTTGCGCGTCGTCTCGCCGGTCACGAGGACGGGAATTCCCTCGTCAACGTTCTCGTGAGGCCTTGCGATAACGTGAATTGCCGTAACTTGCCCGACCTTTCTAGCTGCGGCCGCTCCCGCATCGACGGCAGCCTTTACGGCTCCGACCTCGCCGCGCACGATCGCCGTTACAAGGCCCGCGTCGATCTTTTCGTAGCCGACAAGCGTTACGTTCGCGGCCTTCACCATCGCGTCCGCAGCCTCGATCATCGCTACAAGGCCAAAGCACTCAACCATTCCCAAAGCCTGCATAGTTAACTCCAAAAGATCAGCTACTTCTCTTCTTGCGGATGAAAAGAACCAAGGCAAAAAGCCCCATTACGACAAATATGCTCCCAAAAACAACGGCGATCGCGGCGACCATCTACTTAAATACCTCTAGGTAAACAACGATGATCGCGGTGATCAGGAATATTACGCCTGAGACGGCCATCAGCCCGATTCCCGAAGCATCGGCAGGTTCCGCCCATTCGGTTTGGACGGCCTTTCGTTTTGCCACACGCGCCGCCTGGCGTTCGCGTGCAGCACGCACTCGATTATTCTTTTCTTCCTCGGTGCCGGCTTCTGCCGCCGCCTGTTTTTCGGCCTTTTCGAACGCCGCCTCAAGCTCCGCTTTCACGCTGATCTCGCTCGGATTTGCCGTTTCGGCAGCAGCGACGATCGGTTCTGCGGGAACCGCGATCGCGGGGCCGTTCACGGGCTTGCCGCATGCATAACAAAAGCTCGTGCCTTCGCGAACTTCGGCGCCGCAAGAGGCGCAAACCGACTTTTCGAGAACAGCTTCCATTTATCTAAACGCTCGCAAAAATCTCTTTTTCTTGTCCAAGATCGCGGGCCGAAGGTGTCAATATCGTTTTCTTGTTGATGTAGATCTTCTCGCCTCGGTCTATCGCCCGTCGAACGTCATCCTCGCTCACGAAATCAACCGCCGTCGGCGGTCCTTTCTCGACGACCGGTTCCGCATAGATATGGTGAATGATCGTCTCTTTCGCGTCAGTTTGCGTATGAACGGGTTTCGAAGGCGATACCGTCGGTGGTTTTGGCAACGCCTCGTTGGCCTCACTTACCGGCCTGTTTCGCAAGAACGAATCAACGATCTTCGCAATGTCTTCGCGCTTCGGCTTTTTGCCCGCGGCAGGTACGTTTTCAAATGCCGCTTTCGGCTTCTGCGACAATGCACCGGCATTTATCGGCTTCGTCTCGAACGCCACACGCTTAATATCCATTAAATGTATCGGCGAGACGTTATCCGACGTCACGTTGCCGCCCCACGAACCACATCCAAGCGTCATCGAAGGCGAAAGATCGGTCGAAAATCCTATCGCGCCGTGCGTCGTCGGCGAATTGATGATGACGCGAGCGGCCGGCATCTGCTCGCCGTATTCGATCGCCATCTGACGATCTTGCGTGTGCATACCTGCCGTGTGCCCCATGCCGCCGAACCGAAGTATCTCTTCGCAACGGGCCGCGCCTTCTTTAACGCCGTTCGCAACAAAGAATGCGAGCATCGGCGAGAGCTTTTCGACCGACCAGGGGAAATCGCGTCCCACACCGGCGCAATCCGCGAGAAGGCAGCGCGTTCCCGCCGGAACGCTAACGCCCGCGAGTTGTGCAATATACGCAGCGGGTTTGCCGACGATGCCCGCATTCAATGTTCTTTGCGGTGTCAAAAGGATCTTCGCGACCGCCTCTGCGTCCGCAGAGGACAGAAAATGACCGCCCTGACGGGTAAATTCTGCCCGTACCTCCGCTTCGATCGGAGCATCGACAACAACGCTCTGTTCGCTCGCGCAGATCGTGCCGTTATCAAAACAAGTCCCGGTAAGGATATCCGCCACAGCCTTTGCGGCGTTCGCCGAACGCTCGATGAATACCGGAACATTTCCCGGACCGACGCCAAAGGCCGGTTTGCCTGAAGAATAAGCCGCGCGCACAAGCCCCGTTCCGCCCGTCGCAAGGATCACGGCCGTTCGCTTGTGCTTCATCAACGTCTCTGTGCCCTCGATCGTGGAAACCGTCAGGCAGTGTATCGCATCTGCGGGAAGCCCGGCCTTTACACCCGCGTCACGCATAATTCGCGTTGTCTCCGCAATGCACTTTGCTGCAGCGGGATGCGGCGAAAGCACGATCGTGTTGCGGGATTTTATCGCGATGATGATCTTGAAGATCGCCGTCGAAGTCGGGTTCGTCGATGGGATGATCGCCGCAACGACGCCGCGCGGGCTTGCGATCTCCACGATACTCTTCGAATCGTTGACGACGCCGACGGTCTTTAGCCCTTTGAAAAAGTTCCAGACGTCTTCGGCCGCGAACCGATTCTTCTCGAATTTATCCGCAGCGTTCCCGTAACCCGTCTCCTCGTGCGCCAACTGGCCGAGCCTCGCGCAATCTGCCAATGCCGCACTTGCCATCGCATCGCAGATCGAGTCGATCTTCTGCTGGTCGAAAGTCGCGAGCACACCGAATGCCGCGAACGCAGAGTCAACTGCATCACGGGCTTCCTGTTGTGCGAGAAGATCCTTGTCGGCCATTTACCGTAGAAAAATGTCTGGGGAATTGCGCCCTCGCGGGATCCTTCATTCGATCAAGCGAGGGCGTAAGTAAATTGCAATGAAACGCTATTTCGAGCGGCTCTTGCTGCCTTCGGTCGAGATCGCGGACGTTCCGCCGTCTCCGCTCGTTAGCGATTTTCCGCCACCGCGTAGAGCCTTCTCGTCCGGGCTGTAGCCGACGGCACCGCCTTTCGGCAGCACACGTTCGACCTCGGAATGCGGACGCGGGATGACGTGTACGCTGATAAGTTCGCCGACCCTTCGAGCGGCCGCCGCTCCGGCGTCGGTCGCAGCCTTGACGGCTCCGACATCACCGCGAACAAAAATAGTTACATATCCGGCGCCGATATATTCTTTACCGATCAACTGGACGTTAGCGGCCTTGACCATCGCATCGGCTGCCTCAACAGCGCCGATAAAACCTTTGGTCTCGACCATTCCGAGTGCCTCTAAACTCATTGACTGCTCCTCACTTAAAATTAAGCTAGCTGGATTTTATACCACGAAGATTCGATAGCCAAAATTATCACGATACTATGCTTCTCTTCAAGCGTTGCGCTCAGGTTGCGAAATTGACATCGCAGCGCTAAGCGCTTAAAATTTTAGTTTTACGAACGGTTGGTCTCCCGTCGGCGCTTTTGTCTGAAATGTCACAAACACTTGGCGAAAAATTGCGGCTCGCCCGCGAAGAACGAGGTATTTCTATAACCGAGGTTGCCGAAGCGACGCGCATCTCCCCGCATTATCTTCAAGCGATCGAGGTTGATGATTATCGCACGCTTCCCGGCGGCATCTTCAACAAAGGATTCATCAAATCCTTTGCAAAGTATGTCGGCGTGGACGAACAGTCGGCTCTGGCTGATTACGCACGCGTCGTGAACGCCAACAGCGAACAGCAGGCGGCAGACGAACCGCTCAACCGGTATCGTCCCGAAGTTCTGACCGACGATCGTGCAGGTGGCTCGATGATCCCGACGATCATCGGTGCCGTCGTCATACTCGCGATCGTAACGGCCGCTGTCCTTTTCGGTCTCAATTATCTCAAGAACCGCCAGGCCGAGCCTGTCGCGAACGCTCCTTCGACCGCCCCGAATTCAAATACTAACGCGGCCGTGCCCGCCGCAACTCCTCAGCCTGCCGTACCTGAAATGGCATCGCTGAAAGTAGAGTTCTCGGCTACTACGGATCCCGTCTCGCTGACCGCCTCGCTCGACGGCGGCCGAAACGAGAGCAAACTGATCGCCGCAGGCGAAACCACGACATTCGAACCGAAAGAGAGTCTGAAATTAAGCTATTCCCGTTCGCTCGCGGCGGTCGTAAAACTTTCGATCAACGGAAAGCCGATAACGCTTCCGGCAACACCGACAAATCCGAAACGCAGCGTGATCGAGTTCGAGATCGACAAGAACACGCTGCCTTCGATCTGGACGAACGCTTCGATCGGCGCTGAGCCGCCTGCAGAACCCGCGGCCGGTCAGACGGCAACAACGCAGCCTGCCGTGAACGCGCCCGTGGCTGTCGAGACGCCGAAGGTCGAGACAACGGCGACACCGAAACCGGTCGTCACGCCGGCGGCAACAAAGGCAGCCAACTCGGCACCGACGCCCGCTGCCGGAACTTCGCCCGCGAAGCGTCCTGCGACCGGCACGAAGTCGCCCGCACCCGAAGCGGCACCGACAAGACGGCCCGCAACCGCCGAAACGCACTGATGCTCTTGGCCGAATGCACTGAACTTTGCACGTTAATGCCCGCGAGTTTTTCTCTCGGGCATTTTTGTTTATAATTGCTTATGGATATCGATGCTATCAACGAAGGCCTGACCTTCGACGACGTTCTCCTCGTTCCCGCGTATTCCGAGATACTCCCTTCGGATGCCGACACACGCACTAAATTTTCGCGAAATATCGACCTGAATATTCCGCTTTGCTCGTCCGCGATGGACACCGTTACGGAAGCTTCGCTCGCGATCGCCCTCGCACAGCAGGGCGGTATCGGAGTCATCCACAAGAACCTTTCGATCGAGGAGCAAGCCGAAGAGGTCGATAAGGTAAAACGCAGCGAGTCGGGGATGATCGTCGATCCTGTAACGATCAATAAGGACGCGCTCGTCTCTGACGCACTCGTCATAATGGGCAGATTCAAGATCAGCGGCGTTCCCGTCACCGACGAGGACGGCCTGCTCGTCGGCATTATCACGAATCGCGACCTGCGTTTCGAAGGGCGTTTTGACATACCGGTTTCCGAAGTGATGACGCCGCAACCGCTCGTTACCGTGCCTGTCGGGACGACGTTGGATGATGCGAAGGTAACGCTACAAAAGCACCGCATCGAGAAGCTCCTCGTTGTCGATGACGACGGACACTTAAAGGGACTGATCACGGTCAAAGACATTCAGAAAGCGATAAATTTCCCGCATGCGGCAAAAGACACGCTCGGAAGGCTTCGTTGCGGGGCCGCTATCGGCGCGACAGGAGATTATATGGAGCGTGCCGAAGCCTTGGTCAACGCACGGGCCGATGCGATCGTAATCGATACCGCTCACGGGCATAGCTCACGGGTTTTTGAAGCCGTTAAGGCCGTTAAAACACGTTTCCCGGAGGTCGAGGTCGTTGCCGGCAACGTTGCGACCGCAGATGCCACCACGGGTCTTATACGAGCCGGAGCGGACGCCGTAAAGGTTGGTATCGGACCCGGATCGATCTGCACGACGCGCGTCGTAACCGGCGCGGGCGTTCCGCAGATCACAGCGATCAACGAATGTGTCAAAGCCGCAAAAAATACCGGCGTGCCGATCATTGCCGACGGCGGCGTTAAATTCTCCGGCGATGTCGCAAAGGCGATCACGGCCGGTGCGGATTCCGTAATGATCGGTTCGCTCTTTGCCGGAACCGAGGAAGCTCCCGGCGAGATCATTCTTTTCCAGGGACGTAACTTCAAGACATATCGTGGAATGGGTTCTATCGGCGCAATGAAGAAAGGTTCGAGCGATCGATACGCTCAGGAAGCGACGGCCTCCGACTCAAAATACATACCCGAAGGCATTGAAGGGCGCGTTCCCTACAAAGGCACGATCGCGGACATGGTCACGCAGCTCGTTGGCGGCCTGCGTTCCGGAATGGGCTACACCGGATGCCGCACGATCGCCGAACTGCAAACGAACGCTAAGTTCGTGCGCATAACCTCCGCCGGCCTTCGCGAATCGCACGTCCACGACGTAATCATCACAAAAGAAGCTCCGAATTATCGTATCGAAAGTTAGGCTCTAATAGTTTTCTTCTTAGCCGGATTGAGATGCCCGTCACTGCTCTAATATTGCCGTTGCCTTTAATATTGCCGTTGCCTTTAATATTTTCGTTGCCTTTAATATTGCCGTTGCCTTTAGGCAACGGACAAAGGCATCAAAATGATTTCGGGCTTTAGCCTAAATAAAAACTATGTCATTTGTTCGAATTTGGGCGCACGCTGTGTTTTCAACTCAAGAGCGGCAATCCTTGTTTACGAAAGAGATACGGACACGCCTTTTTCGGCACATCCGTGAAAATTGTGTTAAAAGGACATTTATCTTGATACGATCGGCGGATGGTCTGAACACATTCATATACTGATCTCGCTCGGACGTTCGCAGGATATTGCAAAGATCATGATGCTGATAAAAGGCGAATCCGCTCATTGGCTGAATGAGCAGAGACTCTTTCGCGGCAAATTTCATTGGCAGGACGATTACTATGCCATTTCTGTGTCGGAATCACAGGTAGAGCAGGTCAGGGATTATATCGCGCGACAGGAAGAACACCATAAAGCAACCACTTTTGAAAAGGAAATGCTTGTTTGGAAAAAGATATTTGGCTAAAGTCAAATGATCGTCTGCTTCGCTCCACACTACGTCAGTTGCTCAAGCAACTCTTCCCACTCTTCATAAAACCCCTTTACACGAGATTCTGTCGAGCTAAGTTCCTCGGAAAGCTCTCGAAGTTTTTCCTGATCTGCGAGTACGGCTGCCTCGCTTAATCCGGCTTGCAGCTTTGCGACATCTTTTTCGGCCTTCGGGATCAGGGCGGACTCAAGCTCGGTAATGCGCTTCTCGATCCTCCGTATCTGATTCTTTGACAGCGGTTCGGCGTTTATCTTTTCGTCTGTAGTTTTACCGTCTAAGGATCCGGTCGCTCTCTCTGTCGCTCCCGTTTCTGACTCGCGTCTCTTGGCTCCTGTCTCCGGCCTGTCCGCCTTCCAATCGTGAAACTCCGAGTAATTCCCCGCGTAGTCTAGGACGCTGCCATCCGCCTCGAACGAGAGCATTTGGGTCGCGATGCGGTCGAGAAAATATCGGTCGTGGCTGACGGTGATGATCGTTCCGGGAAATTCATCCAGCGCGGCTTCGAGTGCTTCGCGCGCGGGAATGTCCAAGTGGTTTGTCGGTTCGTCGAGAATGAGGACATTCTTCTGCGAATAGATCAGTTTTGCGAGAGCGAGCCGGCCCTTTTCGCCGCCCGAAAGATCGCGGACGCGTTTCTCGATGTCTTCGCCAAAGAACAAAAAACGAGCGAGGAACGACCGCAGTTCGACATTCTCGGCAGTCGGCGCGACGCGCCGCATCTCGGAGATAATATCGTTGCCTTCGTGCAGGTCATCGAGATTCTGCGAGTAATAGCCGATGTTCGTTTTCGTCCCCCAAGTGAGGCTGCCGCCGAGTTCGCGAATTTCGCCGATCAGTGTCTTGAGCAGCGTTGTCTTGCCCGTGCCGTTGCCGCCGAGGATGCCCAAGGCGCCGCCGCGATGCACGGAAATATTAAGGCCGGAAGCCAGCACCTTCTTGCCGTAACCGATCGAAAGGTCCTCGGTCGTAAGCACGTTGTTGCCCGCACGCTCAACATTCCTCAGCTTAAAATTTCCGCCGCTTTTTTCTGACTTCACGGCCTCGATACGGTCAAGACGTTCGAGCATATTGCGTCGTGATTTTGCCTGCTTCGTCTTTTGGCCTTCAAGATTTCGCCGAATGAAGTCCTCGGTCTTAGCGATCATCGACCTTTGATTCTCGTACTCACGCTGCTGCTGCTCGCGTCGGAGTTCCCGCTCGATGAGGAACTTCGAATAATTGCCCTTATACGAAACCGCGCGTCCGTTCTCAAGCTCGATGATGCGATTCGTCGTACGATCGAGAAAGTATCGGTCATGGCTGATGATCACATACGCGATCGCGTAATTCGTCAGGTATTCTTCGAGCCATTCCACGGCATCGACATCGAGGTGATTCGTCGGTTCGTCGAGCAGCAGAACGTCTGAGTTCGACAACAAAAGCCTCGCCATCCCGAGCCGATTCTTTTGCCCGCCGGAGAGCGTCTTAGTTTTGAGATCCCATTGATCGCTCGAAAATCCCACGCCTTGCAAGATCGCTTCGGCACGAGCGGCATATGTGAAACCGTCCGCCTGCTCGAACGCCGTCTGCAGCTCCGCATAACGCTCAAGCACCGGATCGGAATGATCCGTCTCCATCTGCTTCTCAACGAGACGCATCTCGTTTTCGATATCGTGAATGTGTTCAAACGCCGAGAGAGCCGCCGTATGAACGGTTTCATTTCCGGCGAAATCGACATGCTGTTCAAGAAGCCCGAGCTTTAACCCGCGCATCTTCACGATCTCGCCCGTGTCGGGCGCTTCGCGGCCCGTGAGGAGATTAAAAAGCGTCGTCTTGCCCGCTCCGTTCCTGCCGACAAGCCCGATCTTCTCGCCCGGGTTCACCTGAAACGCAACATCGCGAAGGATCGCGTTGCCGCCGAACGATTTTGAGATATTTGAGAGACGAAAAAGCACCTGGGTTTCAACAAGCGAAAGGTAGAAGAAAACCGTCGCGGTTCGCCTCTACCTTTCGGATCACAAAGAACAGCATCGCGTTTCGGGCCGCATCGCGGGCCGTGTCGCCAAGCTGACTATTTCTTAGCCGGAGCCTTCGCGGCATTGGCCGCCGGTTTAGCCGCATTCGCCGCAGGTTTCGCATCTCCGTTCGGAGCGGCGTTCGCCTTGTCGGCATTCACGTTCGCATTGGCAGGAGCCGCCTCAGTGTTCGCATTCGTATTGGCATTGGCTGCCGCCGGCGTCGCGATACCTGCCGGGCGGGCACCGCTCAGCTCATTCGGGTTCGCAACTATCTTGCGTGCAAGCAAATTATCGATCTTCGCCTCGTTCATCGCGATAGTCTGATAAGCGGCCTGCAATAGCTGTTTGCGGGCACTGATCAGAGCCTCGGTAACCTGCTGACGAACTCCGGGGCTTTCGAGCGTGAGAGCCTCATCCTTATCGCTGCGTTCCTGCAGTTTAAGAATGAAGAATTTGCCCTGAGCCTTCGTGATGAGAAGCTTGCCGATCTCGGTTTTCGGGTTCATCAAAGCCTCGACGATATCGCCGGGAAACGTCTGGCGCAGGTCGTCTTCGGACGCATATCCAAGGTCGCCGCCCTGGAATCTGCTCTGATCCTCGCTCTTCTCGCGTGCAACGCTCGCAAAATCAGCGCCGGTCTGAAGCTGCTTTACGATCTCGTCGCCGCGCGCCATCGCCGAAGCGTTATCGGTGGTAACATCGCCCTCGCCGTTGTTCGCCGGATCGATGACGATCGCCGCGAGTTTGACGCCTTTCTTCTTAACGAAAGCTTCTTTGTTGCCGTCGTAGAACTTTTCGATCTCGGTATCTTTCGGCGGTTCGATCTTGCCTGTGATCTTGTCAAAAAGCTTCTGCACAGCGATCGTCTTCTTGAGCTGGAGACGAACCGTCGCATCGTCCATACCGGCAGCCTTCATTTCCTTGTCGAGCTGATCGGCTGACTTTCCGCTCTGCGTCTTCTGTTTGTTCAGTTCGGCGGTAACTTCTTCGTCCGTCGGAACAACGCCTTCTTTCTCGGCCTTCTGGAAGAGAACTTCCTGTTCGATCAGGCCCGTGAGCACCTGAAGCCTTGAGTTGGCAAGTTCAAGCGGCGACATACGGGCGTCCTGCCCTTGTGCCTGCATCTTGAATACGCGTTCAACTTCTTCGTACTTGATGGCCTTGCCGTTGACGGTCGCTGCCGTTTCATTCGGGTCCATGCCGCCGGTCGCACTGTTGCTGCTGCCTGTGCCGCCGCCGCACGCCGTAAAAACGACAGACGCGATCGCGAACAATGCCGCGATCAAAAAGATCCTTCCAAATTTTTCCACTCTCGGATTCGCTCCTTTCAACCTTTCGGTTTTTAACATAACTTGACTCTTAGGGTCCATTTCTGGTATAAAATCTGTTTTCGAGTTTTTAACGAAACTCTGCAATACTTCCTCGTAAATTTACGGAGGCTTTAAACTTATGGCTCAACGCTGCGATGTATGCGGAAAAGGTCCGCAATTTGGTAACAACGTTTCACACGCGAACAATAAAACTCGCCGTCGTTTCAATCCGAACCTTCAACCGGTTCGCGTTCAACTGCCTGCCGGCGGCACCGGTCGTATAAAAGCATGCACTCGCTGCATCAAGGCCGGAAAGGTCGTCAAGGCTGCGTAATTCATATTTGAGTAACCGGCCACTGTTTTGGTTGCCAAACGCCCTCATTAAAAATGGGGGCGTTTGCTTTGTTTCTTATTCGACAACAGCGATGCAGTCGATCTCGACGCGTGCATCGCGAGGTAATCTGGCTGCCTGAACGGTCGCACGAGCCGGTTTATTCGTATCAAAGTAGCGTCCGTAAACTTCATTCATCGCCGCGAAATCATTCATATCCGCGAGAAAAACCGATGTCTTTACGACCGATTCAAAGCTCGCTCCAGCCGCGGCAAGGACCTCGCCGAGGTTCTTAAAGACCTGTTCGGTCTGCTCGACGATGTCATCCGAAACAAAATTCCCGGTTGCGGGGTCGATCGGGATCTGGCCCGAACAAAAGACCATTCCGTTCGCCTTTATCGCCTGCGAATACGGGCCGATAGCACCTGGTGCCTTCTCTGTTGCAACTACTTCGATCATAGCTCTCCCATAGACCCAAAACCTACACGTTCGGGCAAAAGCGAAATACTAACAAAACTCGGCCTAAAAGGAAAGTTTAAGGGGCAAGATTTTACACGTTAGTTCGTTCGACGGCGATGACTCCGGGCACGCTCCTGACAGCGCTCATCACCTTGTCGAGATGCTTTTTATCGTGAACTTCGACTGTTACTTCGATCAGCCCGATATCTTCTTTTGAAACATTCGCGCGGGCGTCGCGTATGCCGGTCTTGATCTCGGCGATCGCATTCGTGATGCCCGCGAGCATTCCCGTGCGATTCTCGGTCGTTGCAAGGAGTTGGACGGACTGCATCTCGCCGGCCTGATCCTTCGCCCATTCGACATCGACGATGCGGTCGCGGTTCACCATCAACTGCCTTACGTTCTTGCACCGTTTATTGTGAACTACAACGCCTTTTCCGAGCGAGATATATCCGATGATCTCCTCGCCGCGTAGCGGATTGCAGCAACGCGCACGCGTTACAAGCAGATTCTCGACGCCCTTCACCGTGATCGCGTCCTCGCCGAGGCCGATGAACTTTTTGACGGCTTTGACGCCTGCAGAGATGCGTGTCGCGGGCTTCTTTTCCGGGTCAAGCTCCTCGAATTTCTCGGTGCCGAGGAATTTCGACAGCACATTCCGCGGCAAGGTCTTACCGTAACCGATCGACGCGAGAAGGTCGTCCGAGCGGCTTAGGCCGTAGTCGTTCGCAATTCGTTTCATTTCTGCCTCGTTATTAACGAGTTTTTTAGCCGAAATTCGAAAGCGTTCCGCCTCGCGTTCGAGCAATTTTCGCCCGATCTCGACCGATTCCTGCCTTTGCTGTTCGGATATCCAATGTCTGATCCGGTTGCGTGCCCTTGAAGTAACTACGTGATTGAGCCAATCGCGCGAGGGTTTGGAATTTTGCGTGGTGAGGATCTCGATGACGTCGCCGTTCTGGATCTCGGTTCGCAGCGGGACGATGCGGCCGTTGATCTTCGCTCCCGTACAAGTGTCGCCGACGACCGAGTGAATGGCATACGCGAAATCGATCGGCGTCGAGCCTCTCGGAAGCTGTATGACCTTTCCCATCGGCGTAAAAGCATAGACATCCTTCGGGAAGAGATCGAGCTTTAGCGACTCAATGAAATCCTCGGAATTCTCGTTCGATTCTGTCGTCTCGACAAGCGGAAGCAGGAGTTTTTCGACCGTCTTCCTCAATTCGTCGAGGCTCTCGTCGTCCTCGGTCGAACCGAGCGCGCTTTCCTTATATTTCCAGTGCGCGGCAACGCCTTCTTCGGCGATATGATGCATCTCTTCCGTGCGTATCTGCACCTCGAATGCCTGGCCGCTGCCGCTAATGACGGACGTATGCAGCGAGCGGTACAGATTGTCGCGCGGAATAGCGATCCAATCCTTGAAACGCTCCGGCACGGGCGTCCATATATCGTGCACGACGCTCAAGGCGAGGTAGCAATATTTCCGGTCGTTCGGCGTGATGATGCGCGCTGCGATCAGATCATAAACCTGCTCAATGTGGATCTTTTGCTTCTTGAGCTTCTTCCAGAGCGAATAGAGACGCTTTACACGGCCTTCGACCGAGACGAACGGCACGTCATATTCGTGGAGCTTCGTCTCGATGGTTTCCTTAATGCGCGCGAGCGTCGCCTCGAGTTCGGGACGGCGTGCCTCGACGATGTCTGAGAGTCGTTTATATTCGTCCGGGTGCAGATTCTTGAACGAAAGGTCCTCAAGCTCGCTCCGCATTTTACCCATCCCGAGACGATGCGCGATCGGAGCGTAAATATCGAGCGTTTCCTGCGAGATGCGCGCGCGCTTCTCCGGCCGCAGATACTCCATCGTCCGCATATTATGGAGGCGATCGGCGAGCTTTATGAGCACGACGCGCACGTCCGTGATCATAGCGAGCACCATTTTGCGGACGTTCTCGGCCTGCTGCCGAGCCTTCGAAAGGTCGCTGATATGCGCGATCTTCGTCAGGCCATCGACAAGGTGCGTGATCTCTTCGCCGAAATACGCCTTGATCGTGTCGAGATCGACAAGCGTATCTTCTACGACGTCGTGCAGCAGCCCTGTCGATACGCTGACCTCGTCGAGACGCATCTCGGCAAGGATCTCTGCGACCTCGAGCGGATGTACAAGGTAAGGTTCGCCCGAGGCACGCGTCTGGCCTTTATGATGAAGCGCGGAAAAAAGATAGGCGCGCCGGATCAGATCGACGTCGGCGTCAGGTCGATTCGTCGTAACGGTCTCGATAACATCTTCGATCCGGATCATACGGTGCTACACGGCGAGGCGGGAGCGGCCTCGCAAATTCGAAGTGCAGAAAAAAGGTGCCCATCTGATTGTAAATGGGCACCTTGCTAAATTGAAAGAAAAATCGAAACGACCGGCTACTTATTCGCGTTCGCGGCAGCCTTTGAGCTGGCCGAGCCGTTCGCATTCGCAGCGTTCGCAGCTTCGGCAGCTTCCTTAGCGGCGGCACGAGTCTGGATCACTTCATCGATCTTCGCAACCTTGTCACCCAGAGCATTCAAGGCTTCCTTTGCGGTCTCATACTCTGCCTTGAGCTTGTCGCGGCCGGCCGTATCGCCGTTCATCTCGGCGATACGTACCTGCTGGTTGATCAAGCTTGCTTTATAAGAACGAACCGACTGGAAGATCTTGAGAAACTCAGATGTGAGCGCGAGTTCGATATCGGACATCGAATCCGGATTCAACGATGCGGCATTCTTGACCGACTGAGGCTCGAGGGCCATTGCCTGGTCGATTATCGCCATTCCGTCGGCAGTACACTGCTGAAGCTTCGCAAATTGAGCGGCGTCTGCAGGCTTCACATATTGATATGCCTGTTTGCCGTCGCCCGCTGCGACCGTCTTCTTTGTCTCAGGCGTATCGGAGATCTCGTTGGCGCAAGTGTTCTGCTTTGCGGCAAGTGAGCTGAATGCACGGGCGCGGGCCGTCGGCGGATACGATTGATCCTTCGAGACCTGATCGAGCCAGGCCTGGGCCTTGTCCGGTTGCTGAATGTTGTCGTAGAGACTTGCGATCGCGCTTGCGCTCGAATTCACCGACGACAACGAATTGAGATACATCTTCTGTGTATCGGGCGATGTCGGATTGGCGTTGTACGCAGCCTCGGTATCCTTAAGATCCTTTAGATACTGCGGAAGGCTGACCTTATAGGCATCGATCGCTTCCTGTGCCTTTGCCTTGTCCGAGCGATTGCCGATGTATTCCGAATGGAGGGTGCGAGCAAGAGATATCTGAGCGGTGCGGCCCTCGAGGGTCGCTCCCTCAGGGTCAAGCGATGCTGCATATCTAAAACGCTCTTCGGCCTCGGGAAACTTACGGTCCTTGTAGGCCTTGGCACCGTCCACGAGGTTCTTACGCGCCATTACGCGATTGTAAAAGGAGCAGCCGGAGCCGAGTGATACCATCACTGCGACAACCGCTAGAACTCCTAAACGAGAGATTCTCATTATTACACTCCAGTTAACATGAGCCGGGACGAAAACCCTTTCTAGAAGGGCCAATGCTCCTTACGAAGAACCCGCCAAAAAAGCCGGGCAAAGGCAACGTCCCGTTCCTATTTTTGTTAGTTAGCCAGATCGTCGATCTGCAAGCCGATGGGCGACGCCCCGGCCTGTTTCACCGCATCGATCACCTGCACGACATCGCCGTATCTTACACTCTTAGGCGCCTTGACGAACAATGTGCGCTCGACCTGGTTCGTGTTCTCATTTAGGACGCCGGCGTCGGCACGCTGCTTGAAGACCTCTCGAAGCTTGTCAATAAGCTTCTGAGTGTCGGTAACGTTCCCGTAAAGTTCGTTATTCAAGGTTACGTCCTTCGTGTCCTTATTGATGGCGACGACCAGCGTGAGCGGATTCACCTGAACTTGTACGTTAGGCTGATCCTTCGGCTCTGCCGGAACCTTTGCCTCAAAGCGGCTAGGCTTTAGCGGAGTAATGACCATAAAGATCACGAGCAGCACAAGCAGCACGTCGATCAGCGGGGTCACATTGATGTAAGGTGTAGCGCCGCCGTCGCCGCCACCTGATGACATTCCCATATAAAACTCCTTAGGTGTAGAAAGTTAGGGGCGGACCCTTTTAGCCTCCCTGCCCTGCAGCAGGTGCCGTTCCCTTCTTCTTATCCGCCACCAGTCCGACTTTGTCGATATCCTGTCTCCTGATGGTATCGATCGCCTGAACTACCGTTCCATAATCTACATCGATGCCGCTCTTGATATACACGATACGCTGAGCCGGTGCCTTACCTTCCATCCTCTTCTTGATGATGTCACCAAGCTGATCGAGCGGGTACTGCTCCTTGCCGATGTAAAAGTTGTTGGAATTCGGTATCGCAACGACTACCGATGACTCCTTTACGATATCCGGATCCTCATCAGGGCTGATCATATCGCGTGGCAGATTCACAGTCACACCGGACTGCAGCAGCGGCGTCACGATCATAAAGATGATCAGGAGCACCAGCATGATATCCACCATCGGAGTCACGTTAATATCCGAATTGTATTCGTCGGATCCACCGACCTTTACAGCCATAATTAACTATCTCCTAAATACCGGTCTTTCGAACAAAGCCGAAAGTACCTAACTCTTAGCCTTTGAGACTTTTGCCGCGCTGGCGGATAAAGTAATCAACGAGCTCAGAGGCCGAGTTCTCCATTTCGACCCCAAAGCTGGTTACTTTGTTCGTGAAATAGTTGAAAAGCCATACAGCGGGAACCGCAACGAGAATACCGCCAGCCGTTGTAACAAGGGCTTCTGCGATAGCTCCACCGACCGCGCCGATACCTGCCGTCTCATTAGAACGAAGAGCCTGGAACGCACCGATGATACCGATGACCGTACCGAACAGTCCGACGAACGGAGCGGTCGAGCCGACCGTTGCGAGGCCGGAGAGGCCGCGCTTGAGTTCAGCGGTCTTAACGGCGATGGCACGCTCAAGAGCACGCTTGGACGATTCCATTTCGAGATCGGTGATCTCGGCTCCGCTTTGATGAGCCGAAAATTCCTTTAGTCCCGAGGAGACAACCATCGCAAGGTGCGAATCTTTGTGGCGGTCGCTGATGTTGATCGCCTCATCGATATTGCTTGTCTTGAGGGCCTGAGCGACTTTCGGCGCGTATTGACGGGATTGGGTCTTAGCCTTGCTGTACGTGAGCCATCGCTCGATACCGACAGCGATCATATAGACCGACTGGATGAGAAGAGTGATGATCACGCCCCAGCCAGGGATCGTCAAGCTGTGCACGATATCGTAGAGGCCGAATGAAATGCCTCCCTCGGCCATCATAAAAAGTGTCATTGTTTTTCCTCCAAAAAGAAATCGAAGATATTTTTACTCTGTATTTTGCAGAAATTTGCGGGAGCCGCGCCTAATAGCGTCAGGAGCGGCGTCCCGCGATTCAGATCGCCAACGATCCGTAATTTACGGATTGAACGTGTACCGGATAACACCGGAAACCTTTACCGGCTGCCCGGAAAGCAGCGTCGGGCTGAACTTCGAACGTCGTGCCGCATCAACGGCAGCCTGAACGAGCAGCGGATTACCGCCCGCGGGCGTCGCCGAGACAACGTTGCCGCTCTCATCGATCAGCACTTGAACCGTAACGGTTCCGGCCGCATGCATTGCGCGAGCTGTCGCAGGATAACGCGGCTGAACCAAGTTAACTGCCTTACCGTTAAGAACGCCGCCTGAAACGGTCTTCGGAGCCGGTTTCGGTGTCTTCGGCGGAGCATCAAGCTCATCATCGCCGTCCGCCGCGCCATTCGGGGTCTTGCCGTCGCCAAAGGTTTTGGTCGTACCTTCGACCGCACCCTGACCGCGTTGGACCGCGGCTGCCAAGTTCGTTACGTCCTGATTTCCCTGCATCGTCTTTACGTTCTCACGCATAGAGACGAAGTTCTTCTTGCTCGTTTCGATCGGTGGCGGCTTGTCGGGCGGCGTCGTGTTGATATTCGCGATCAACTCCTTACGTATATCGACGTCAGGCGCGCGTTTTTGTTCCGGCTGTTTCTCCTCTTTCGGAGGAGGAGCCTCATCGGGCGGCGGCGGAGCAACAAGAGCAGTAAGCTCAAGGTCTCCGGATCCCATCCCGTAATCTTTGCCGAACAGGCTAACGGTCGTGCCCGCTACCAATCCCGAAAAGACCAGAACAAAGAAGACCAGGAAAAGGGCTCCCTTGCGTCGGTTCTCCGGCGAGTTGTTTTTCGATTCAACTAATTGATCAAGCATCTTAATCCTCCATTCTGCCTCTTGGTGCCAAATTCGAGGTCAACGGTCACGAAACGTTTTCAAAATTTAGATGAAGCCGATTCCTTCCTCGTTGCAGCGGATAAACGCGGTCCGCTTAAGCGTAACAAGGTAATAACTGTTTGTTTAGACCAAGAGCTTCGAATATTAAGCGAGGGCTGCCTTAGCGCGTCGAGCCGGTCGCCTGACTTCGTAATACGGTAAAGCCGACACCTATCGCATTCACTGCGAATTTGGATTCGAGCTAAACAAACTTTCTAATTGACCAGCAACGAAGCAAAGTCTAAAAGTTTAGAGCCCTAAAGTCAAGATGAACTTACGTGTTTTATACGAAAAAATCGGCGAAATCCGTGAAATATCACTTCCGACCGTTCAAACTCTAACGAACTAACGCGTTACCGGTCGCCGCGTTACCGACCTTCGCGACGAAGATGCGAGCTTTTCGCTCTTTGCGGATGGCGCAAGAGCATCCTTCATCTTCGAATCCCCGAGCTTAGCTTGCCACCAAATTGCGATCGGGCTTGCGATCGCGATCGTCGAGTATGTACCGAGCGTCACACCGACAAGCAGCGCAAGCGAAAAACTGCGGAGCACTTCGCCGCCAAAGACCACCAGCGCAAGTACCGACAGGATCACAAGGCCAGACGTAATGATCGTTCTCGAAAGTGTCTGATTGATCGAGTCGTTCGTAACGTCGAACAGCGAATCGTGGCGGCGATTCGGCAGATTCTCGCGCACGCGGTCAAAGATAACAATCGAGTCGTTGACCGAGAAACCGACGATGGTCAAAATAGCCGCGATCACCGTCAGGTTAAATTCCCATTGGAAGACCGAGAAGAACGAGAGAACCATGATCACGTCATGGAACACGGCAATGACCGCACCCGCGGCATACGTCCAGTCGTACCGAAACGCAATAAATAGCAGAATACCGACCATGCCTAGCAGGGTCGCAATAACTGCCTGATTGCGAAGTTGCGATCCTGCGATCGCGCCGACGGAATCGGTGCCGATGATCTTGTACGCGGCATCCGGGGTCGAATCGAGCGTTGCGTCGCCCTCGGCTGCCTTTCCAAAGGTGTCAAGAGCCTTTTTGACCTCGGCCCGGCCCGCCTGCACTTGAAGCGTATGTTCCGCTTCAGAAACGCCTTCAGGGTTCGTCTCTGCCTCAAGAAGCGGGATCTTGATAAGAACTTCGTCGGGCTTGTTGGTCGAAGCTTGGATCACGGGATCACCCACGCCTGCGCTATTAAGAGCCTCACGAATAGCGTCATCCGTCGGACGGCTCCTGAACTTAGCCGTTACGATCGTTCCGCCCTGGAAATCGACCCCCATATTGAACGCCTCGGTGCCGCCCGGAACCATTTCACGGCCGATTGCCGAGACAAGTCCCGCGAGCATGATCGCGATCGAAACACTGATAAATAACTTTCGCCGGCGAAGCCAGTCGAAATGGATGTTGTCAAAAGGATTTAACATCTTGAATCACTAACACTAAACTGCAAAAGGCAGCGGATCGACCGCCGCCTGATGCGCGAAATATCTTAAATACTCAGCCGGTTCATATTCGGCCGCAGGCTCATTTCCCAATTGAAGATCGTCTTCGACACGAAAACGGCCGTAAAAAGGTTGATGAGCAAGCCTAGGATAAGAGTTACCGCGAACCCGCGGATCGGGCCCGCACCGCCGGCCATATACAGGATCACGGACGAGATGATCGTCGTGATGTGAGTATCGATGATCGTTACGAACGCACGGTCGAATCCGAGGTCGATCGACGTCGGAATATCGAATCCGGCCTTTAGTTCCTCACGGATACGCTCAAAAATAAGCACGTTCGAGTCCACCGCCATACCGATACCCAAGATCAGTCCCGCGATGCCGGGAAGCGTAAGCGTCGAGCGTATAAGCACAAGCGCCGCGATCGTCAAGAGCATATTCATCACAAGAGCGACGACCGCGTTGATGCCAGAACCGCGATAGTAAAAGAGCATAAATACGATCACGAGTGCGAGTCCGCCGAGCGAGGCTTCGACGCCCGCGCGGATCGAATCGGCACCGAGGCTCGGCCCGACCGTTCGCTCTTCCTGATAAATGATCTTCGCGGGCAACGCTCCAGATTTGAGCGTGAGCGCGAGATCCTCGGCGGATTGCTTTGTAAATTTGCCCGAGATCTCACCGCTGTCGAAGATCTGCGACTTGATGAACGCCGCTGACTTGACCTCGTCATTCAAGACGACGGCCATATAATTATTGATATTCTTGCCTGTCCATTCGCCGAACTTCTGCGCGCCCGATGGCTTGAACTGGAACGTGATCTGATAATCGCCTTGAGCGCCCGTTCGCGAGACGGCTTCGGCATTTCGCAGTTCGCTGCCGCCAACGACAGCCGGATATTCGACAACGACGTACTTCGGGGGCGCCTTTTGATCGGGCGTTTGCCCGCCGGCTGCGGTCGGTTCGTCGCGTTCCGCATACGGCAGTATCTTGCGATTTGCGGGAACCGTGCCGCCGAGCGATGCCTTTGCGGCGTCGATGGTCGGATAGGTCGTAACCGGCGCGGGATTCGACGCGCTCACGATCTTCATCAACGCAAGGTTCGATTCCGCTCCGATAAGAGATTTTACGCGTTCCGGGTCTTCAACTCCCGGCATCTGGAGCAATATCTGGCCGGAGGTCGGCGAACCTTGATTCTGGATCGTCGGTTCTTTGACGCCGTACGTATTGATACGGCTTTCAATGATCTTCTTCGCCTGGTTGACGGCATCGACCTTCAGCGTATTCTGTGCGGCGGCGCCGAGCGTCCATGTGATCGTCGAACCCGAACGCGTCTCGTTCCAGGTCTGAAGATCGACCTTCTTTTTTACGGCCTCAACGGCGACATCAAGGTCCGCGCCGTCGGCAAGCGTAATATTGAACGAGTAATTTCCGTTCTCTGCGACGGTCGCATTGCTCGAAACCGGAAGTTTCGGGTCGGTGTGGTCGTTGATCGCCGAGAGAGCCGCCTGAGCGTTATTCTCGGTCATCGTCTTGAGGTAATCATCGAGCTTTACGCGCATCACAAGATGCGAGCCGCCCTTTAGGTCGAGACCGAGGTTTATATTCTCGGCAAGATTCGCCTTGACGCCTTCCCAAGTGAAATCGACCGACGTCGGCATCCGACGCGGGCCAAAGACCATATATACTCCGACCAGTGTAATGGCGAGAATTACGCCAGTCCTGATCCACAAAGCCGTTCTATTCATTGGTTAAAATACGAATGATCCAAAATCGAGAGGCAGATTATTCTTCCGCCTTTTTGCCGACAACAGCAGCCTTTCCGATCTCCAGCAGACTCTTTTCGGCGCTCATGATAACGAAACTCGTCTCGCGAACTTCCTTTACACGACCGATGATGCCGCCGTTGGTCACGATCTCATCATTGATCTTTAATGAAGCGACCATTTCGGCAAGCTTTTGCTTTTGCCGCTTTTGCGGCAGGATCACGAGAAAGTAAAAAATGCCGCCCATTAGCAACAGCGGAAGCAATAATCCGAAGATACCGCTGGCGCCGCCGGCGTCCTGAAAGAAAAGAAGCAAGCTGTTCATTTGTTAAAAAAGACCGTTTCGCCTAAAGACAAAAAGCAAATAATATACAACTCGTTCGCGTTTATCAAACTGCGGCACTACTCTCGGACGCCATTCTTTCAAGAGTCTCGCGATGGAACGTCCGATACCGCCCTTCGACGATCGCACGCCGTGCCCTGCGCATTAGTTCGAGAAAGAATGCGACATTGTGGTGCGAGATCAGAGTCGCGGCGGTCATTTCGCCTGACTGCTGCAAATGTCGCAGATATCCGAGAGAATAACGCCTGCACACTGAACAGCCGCATTCGGGGTCGAGCGGTCGATCATCGAGCCGGAATTTCGCGTTCCGAATATTCAATTTCCCCCTCGAAGTGAAGGCGCTTCCCGTTCGGCCGTTCCGCGTCGGGATCACGCAATCGAACATATCTACGCCGTGCCCGACAGCCTCGAGCATATCCTCCGGCGTTCCGACGCCCATCAAATAACGCGGTGAATCACTCGGCATTTTCGGAGCGAGATTTTCGAGCACGCGATACATAACGCTCTTTTCCTCGCCGACACTCAAACCGCCGATCGCATATCCGTCAAACCCGATCTCGACCGTCCGCTCTAGGCTCTCGATCCGTAGGTCGTCGTAACCCGCACCTTGGACGATCCCAAATAAAGCCTGCCGTCCGCTGGCGCCGTCCGCCGCTTCTAAACGTCCGAGATCCGCATTCTCGGCCTGAAGTTCGTCGAATCTCACTTTCGACCGCTTTGCCCAGCGGATCGTGAGATCGAGGCTCTTTTTCGTCGTATTCTGGTCGGCGTCGCCCGGCGGACACTCGTCGAACGCCATCACGATCTCGCTGCCCAAGGCACTTTGCGCTTCCATCGAGACTTCCGGCGAAAGGAAATACTTGCTGCCGTCCAGATGCGAGCGGAACTCAACGCCTGCTTCCGTGAGCTTCCTAAGGTCCGTCAGCGAAAACACCTGAAAGCCGCCTGAGTCCGTCAGGAACGATCGTTTCCAACTCGTAAATCTATGCAAACCGCCGAAATGCCGCATTGCTTCGACGCCGGGACGCAGGAAAAGGTGGTATGTGTTGCCGAGAATTATCCGCGCATCGAGTTCGTCTTCGAGCGATTCGAAGCGGATGCCCTTCACCGTCCCTTGAGTTCCGACCGGCATAAAGACCGGTGTTTCGATCACAGAACGCCGCGTCCGCAGCACGCCCGCACGCGCCTCGCCGTCTGAAGCCGCAACATTCCATTCAATTGGCTTCACGCTTTCAGTTGACATTATTTCGGCCCAAAAGAGCCCAGATGCCCGCCGGCCCGACGGCAGTTTCCGATTCGAAGATACCGTCCTCATTGACCATCACCGCCGACGGAGTGCCGTACATACCTAGCTTTCCCGCCGCTCGATAATTTTCATCCGCAACGACGCGTCCGGGCAATTTCGCTTCGAGCGAGGCGTCGTCCGTGAACACGATCACGTCCGCGTCGCCGTTCGCACGCCCCGCGATCCATTCAAAAAAAGCGTCGTGCATTCCTTCGCAATGCGGGCAATTCTCGCCCCAAAAGAGCAGCATCGTTCGCTTCCCTTTTAGGGAAGCGTTCGAGATCTCGGTGCCGTCTGCGGTCGTGTGCGAGAATTCCGCGGCCTTTTCACCGATAAAATTCGAATGGCCCGCACCTGCGATCGGCAGTTGCGCGAATCTCTCCGAAAAGTCGGCACGTTTCACACGCTCGACCAAACTGCGGATCGCGGCATCACCGGCCGCGACATTGCTTGCGACCTTTCCGCTCGGTCCGATCACGACGAGCGATGGCGTCCAGCGTGCGAAATACGCGTCGGCAACTTCCCGATTCTCCTGCACCAGAATGAGTTCGCCAGCGTCGCCGAATTTCGCCTCATTCGCCGCACCGTCGCCGCCGCTTAAGAAAACAACGTTGAAGTCCTGCCGCAGTTCATTCTGCCAAATATGAAATTCCTCGATCATCGACGCGCACGGCGTGCACGAAAGCCCGACAAAGAAAAGCAGGATCGGATAATCTTCGTCGATCAAGCTTTGCAGCGAGACCTCGCTGCCGTCCGTGCTGCGAAGCGTAAATCTCGGAGCCTCGGCCCCGATCGGCAGCGTGTCGGTAAGCGCGCCGGCATCGCGTTCGACCTCTGCGTGATCGTGGTCGTGTTCAACCGAAAATTCGACCTGCGCGTCGAGGATCATTCGCCTGAGCGTTACAAAGCAAAGCAGGACGGCCGCAAATATCGCAACTTCGAGAATTATCGCGACATCGATCCGCGACAATTCGGAGTATGCCGCGCCTTGCCCGGCAGTTCCGCGATACGCGAGAAATGCAACGCCCGCGAGCAGCACAAGATTTCGCACGATCGCGCCCGAACCCGTCGGTTCCGACATCAACTGCCCGAAACAATGGCAATTCTGCCGATTCCCTCTCAGAAGTTGATAGGTGACGACGCCTGTGAATACCGCGAGCAAGATCACGGACGCGACCGCCGCACCCCAAGCTGTACTGACAAACACAAACCCGACGCTCAAGATGAATTCGACCGCGATCAGCCAAACGCTAAACACAAGCGTCGTGCTTTCAGGAATGCCGTAGCCTTTGAGCGACCGGCGGCTTCCCTCGATATCGCTTGCTTTCGCGATCGCAGCCGTCGCAAAAACGCCTGCGAAAATCAGTCTTAAAATGAGGATGAATAGATCCATCTAAAAGATCCGCCTTAAGCGTCTCCCTTCTTTCCTTTTGCTTTATGTCTTTCAACGAGGCGGATAGGCGTCGCAAAAAAGTCGAATTCCTCGCGCATACGGTTCTCTATATATCGCAGATACGAAAAATGCAGTCCCGGTTTGCCGCCCGATGTGAACAAGATGAAGAGCGGCGGACGAATTCCCGCCTGCGTCAGGAATTGCACTTTCAAACGCGAAAAGCCGCCTTTTACGGGCGCGGGCGCGGTCCCGCCTTTCGGCTGCGTGATCGCATCCTCAAAAAATCGATTCAAGCGCGAAGTTTGAATTCTCTTGTCGCGTGCCTCAAAAGCTTGGGTCGCAAGCGGCAATATCTTCGTTACTCTCTGGCCCGTCAAAGCCGAGATGGCGACCATCGGCGCCCAATCGAGGAACTTCATCGCCTGCCGCAGTTCGCGCTCGAATTCGTAGATCGTGTTGGTCTCTTTTTCTTCGAGAGCGTCCCATTTATTGACGGCTATTATGATCGAGCATCCCGAATCGAGCGCGTAGCCCGCGATGTTCGCGTCCAAATGCGTTACGCCTTCGACCGCGTCGATCACAAGCACCGCGACGTCGGCGCGTTCGAGTGATTTTTTCGCCATTATGACCGAAAGCTTCTCCGCCATCTCGGTCGTCTTGCCTTTTCGCCTGATACCGGCGGTGTCTATCAGCAGGAATTTATTGCCTTCGAACTCAAGATGCGTGTCGATCGCATCGCGTGTCGTTCCCGCGATAGGCGAAACGATCACGCGTTCTTCGCCTAGTAGTTTATTAAGCAGCGAGGATTTACCGACATTCGGCCGTCCGATGATCGCAAGCCGGATCTCGCGCTCCTTTGGTTCGTCCGCATCCGGTGCGGCCTCGATATCCTCGAAGATCTCATCGATAAGGTCGCCGACGCCGTTGCCATGCTCCGCCGAAACCGGAACGACCGTGAACCCGAATCGGTGAAATTCTCCCGCTTCGTCCTCGACGCGGCGGGTTTCCGCCTTATTTGCGGCAATAAAGACGGGTTTTCCCGTGGCCCTCAAGAGAACCGCGATTTCCTCGTCCAAGGGCGTTGCGCCGGCCCGCGCATCGACGACCCAAATGATCGCCGCCGATTCCGAGATCGCGAACGAAGCCTGCTTGAAGATATTCGACGGGATCACCGCCTCGTCATCCGGTACGATGCCCCCCGTGTCCACAAGGCGAAAATTGTGCGCGCGCCACTCCACTTCGCCGAACATTCGGTCGCGTGTGATGCCCGGTTCATCCCCGACGATGGCTCTCCGCGAGCCTATCAAGCGGTTGAAAAGAGTAGATTTACCTACATTCGGGCGGCCAATGATCGCAACAAGAGGAGCTGTCATTTGTCGTAAACGCTTGATTCTAGCAAACTACCCGGCACTTTGCCGAAAGCGTTCTGCTTTTCGCCGAGCGGAAAAGCTTCGCCGCTCGGCGGGACGCTCTGTGTACCGCCCCCTAGTCGCTGAAAGATTCGGAGCAGGCCAATCGAGGATCGCGAATCTTCGCAACATTTCGCGCGTTGTGTTAAATTTCTGCAGGTCCTCTATGAACACACTCTACTACGGCGACAATCTAAAAATACTGCGGGAATACATAAAGGATGGATCGGTCGATCTTATCTATCTCGACCCGCCATTTAATTCGAACCGCAACTACAACGTGCTGTTCAAGAGCGAGACCGGAACCGAGGCCGAATCGCAGATAACCGCGTTCGAAGACACTTGGCATTGGAACGCCTCCGCCGAAGAAACATACCGCGAGCTTGTGCTTGAGGGCGACAGCGTCGGAAAGATGGTCGAAAGTTTCCGCTCATTCATCGGCGAAAACCAGATGATGGCATATCTCGTGATGATGGCCATCCGCCTGAAAGAACTCCACCGCGTACTCAAACCGACTGGCTCGCTCTATCTACACTGCGACCCGACCGCTTCGCATTATTTGAAGATTTTGTTGGATACGGTGTTCGGTGCGCAGAATTATAGAAATGAGATTGTCTGGAAGCGGACATCATCGCACAACGATTCTAAGAAGTTTGGCCGAGTTCACGACATCATCCTTTTTTACGGAAAATCTGAAAGAATTACCTTCAATACACAAAAAACTCCCCTAAACGAAGAGTATGTTAGGAAGTCATACAACAAAGTAGATGAGAACGGAAGGCGGTATCGTCTCGACAATATAAGCGCGCCTAGTGGGCGCGGGCCAATTTATGAGTGGGGCGGAAAAACCCAAGCTTGGCGATACACCAAAGAAAATATGGAGCGGCTTTATATGGATGGCCGCATTAAATTGTATCCCGATGGAACGGCAATGATTAACGCCTACGTCCGTTATCTCGATGAGAATGAAGGCCAACCGGTGCAGGATTGGTGGGATGACGTTGGGGTTATTGCGGCGCCTGCTAAAGAACGCCTCGGCTATCCAACACAGAAGCCCGTTGCTCTTTTGGAGCGCATCTTAAAGGCTTCGTCGAATGAGGGCGATATTGTGTTAGACCCGTTTTGCGGATGCGGAACGACCATCGCGGCGGCGCAGAACCTTAACCGTCAATGGATCGGCATCGACGTTACGCATTTGGCGGTCGGTTTGCAAAAATTTCGGCTCAAAGACACATACGACCTTACTGCCGGCGTCGATTACAAGGTCATCGGCCAGCCCGAAGACATCGACGGTGCAAGAGAGCTTGCGCAAAACGACCGCTACGGCTTCCAATGGTGGGTTTTGCCGCTCATCGGCGCACGTTCTTTGGGCGCCGAAAGAGGCAAGCGCGAAGGCAAAAAAGGTTCGGACAAAGGGATCGACGGCACAATGACCTTTATCGACGACACTTCGGGCAAAGCCAAACGCGTGATCCTCTCCGTCAAAAGCGGAAACGTGAACGTCGCACACATACGCGACCTCGTCGGCACTATCGAACGCGAGAAAGCCGCGATCGGCGTCTATGTTACGCTCGAACCGCCGACAAAACCGATGGTAACCGAAGCTGTCTCCGCCGGCTTCTACCATTCGGACTATTTCAACAAGGATTATCCGCGAATACAGATCCTCACCGTCGAAGACATCCTCGCAGGATCGGGCGTGAAAATGCCGTCCGAATCCGTCGCCTTCAAGAAAGCAGGCAAAGAGGGCTTCTCGCATAAAAGCCAACGGTCAATGTTCGAGGGCGACGATGGAGAGTAGTGCCGTCATCGGCATCGGGGGAATTCTCGTTGCGACTTGAAAGGATCGAACCATTCGTGCATTCGTGGCAACTCTTTTAGCCGGTTTGCTTGATCTACAAGATTTGCCACAAATGCACGAATAGAAACGGGGCCTTCACCCTCGCCTGTCGCAACCAAACCCGCCAAATTACTGCCTCTCAATTTTTCCTTAGAACCGCGCTTGATTCTCTGAAAAACTCGGTATATTGTGCGAAGTGTATGAAATTTGAGATCGCAAAAACTGTCGAGATACTGCGTCAGACGCCCTACACACTTGAACGCTTTCTGGCAGAACTCTCACCCGAATGGACCCAGTTCGGAGGCGGCTTTAATGACTGGTCTCCCTATGACACTCTCGGCCATCTCATCAATGGCGAGGAGACGGATTGGATCCCGCGTGCGGAGATCATTCTCGCCCGCGACGGTCGCGCTTTCGAGAAATTCGATCGAATGGCTCAATTCGAACGTTCGGCCGGAAAAAGCCTCACGGAACTGCTTGACGAATTCGCTCACGCACGAAGCCTCAGCATCGAGAAACTTTTAAGCTGGGAACTGACCCCGGAGCATCTCGCCCTCGAGGGCTTTCACCCGGAACTCGGTCGCGTTACCCTCGAGCAACTCCTGTCCACTTGGGCCGTCCACGATCTGAACCACATTCACCAGATCGCGACATTTATGGCACGGCAGTACGAAGAGAACGTCGGCCCTTGGGTCCAATATCTCGGCATCCTTAACAAAAAGGCCGCCGCTGTCTAAGACATCAGCCTGCGGCGTCTTTCGTGAATTCATACACGACGTGGATATTCATCACGCCGGGGCGAATGTCTGTGCGGACGCCGACGGCGTTCATCTTCAGCTTGCCGGTATTCGGGATCGGGAGCCCGAACGAGACTTTGTCGAGGGCAAGGATCTCCATCGGGTTGAATTTCTTATCGACCGAACTCTGGATCAGCCCTGCGATCAGGCTGCCGCCGACGCCGTTCGTGCCGTTCATATTCACGCTCTCGACCTTGACGCGCCCTAAAAGCCTTCTATTCGCCGAATCGAACTCAAGATTCACGACCGAATCGGCCCATCCCGCAAAATCAACGCATCCGACGAACGGCATCGAGTACGAGCCTGAAAATGCAAGCGGAACGCGTATCGTGCCGTTGCCGAGACGAACCGCCGTGCTCACGCCGCCTGTCTCGCGTAGGACCTTTATCTCGCCGCAGGCCGGCGTCTCTTCGCCCGCCGACGGCCCGAAGGCGGCCGGCATCAGCAGTTCGGCAAACGACGTTCGATTCTCGGCAACCGCACCGCCGCCGATCGGGAATGCCGGCGGATCGAAATTCTTGAACGTCGCATCGATCAACGCATCGAAAAACTGCTCGTTGACCGTCAGCGTGATCTCGGTCCGCTGTGCCGAAACAGCGGCGGTCGAACCTGCGAGAACGATCAATGCTAAAGCTGTGTTGAAAAATATCCGTTTCATAAGATTCGCCTCGTGAGATGAGGCGCGCTACCGTTCGCGTTCGCCATAGAAGTTCAAATTCCGCTGCGGACGATGTCGTGCAGGCGGACAAGGCCGACGCACTTCCCGTCGTCAACGACCGGCAGCACCGAGATCTGCGAGGTTCGGTCTTCCATAACGTGCATCGCCTCGAAAGCGAGCGTCTCAGAACTTGTCGTGATCGGATCGGCCGTCATCATCGACTCGGCCGTAAGCGTCGCAAGTTCGTTCGGAGCCGTACGCTCGATCGTCCGGCGCAGATCGCCGTCGGTTACAACGCCCAATAGTTTTCCGTTCGCGTCAACTACATTCACCGCGCCGAGCGAGTACGTCGAGATGCCTTTGACGACTTCCATCCAACCCGCGCTCGGCGCAACCGCCGGGTTTTCCTGCATAATGTCTGCGACCCGCACGGTCAGTCGCCGGCCCAAACGCCCGGCCGGATGATTTACTGCGAAATCAGACTCGGTCAAGCCCTTTGCCTCCATCAAAGTCATTGCGATAGCGTCGCCCAACGCAAGCGCCGCTGTCGTCGAGGATGTCGGCGCAAGATCGAGCGGACACGCTTCTTTGTCGATCGAGATTTCGAGAACTACGTCCGAGGCCTTTGCCAAGGTCGAATTCGCGTTGCCGACGATCGAGATCACGGCAACATCCCGCCGAGCGATCGCAGGCAGCATCGCAAGAAGTTCCTCGGTCTCGCCCGAATTGCTCAACGCGAGAACGACGTCGCCGTTCGCAAGTATCCCGAGGCCGCCGTGCATCGCGTCCGATGGGTGAACAAAGATCGCAGGCGTGCCGGTGCTCGTCATCGTCTGCGCGATCTTCTGCGCGATCACGCCGCTTTTCCCGACGCCTGTAACGACCGCCTTGCCCGCGCAGTTCAGTAGCAATTCCACCGCCATTTCAACAGCGGCACGTCCGATCTTCGCGGCCACATTTTCAATGGCCGCCGCCTCAAGCCTCAAGATCTCGATCGTCTTTTCGTAAACTTTCACAATTCGCTCTTCCCTACTGTCGGGCAAATCCCGACTCTTTCGATGATAACGAACTCGCCTGCTCGATTTGAAGGACAGTTTTCACAAAACGACACGTTTTTCACAAAATGACACGTTTTTCACAAAACGGACAAAACGGACAAAACGGACAAAACGGACAAAACGGACAAAAGTGCCGAAGCCCGCGGGTCAGCAATGGCGTAACACTCAGCCCATTGCCGAAGCCCGCTCGCGGGATACGTTGGATGTTACGTCATTCTTAAGGGTCGGGCTTCTGGGTTCGGGGCCGGCTTCGGCAATTCTCAAAAGAATCTTTTTAGGTTCTTGCCGACGAATGTGCGAATTTGCTGAATGTTTTCAAGATCGTCGAGCTCGGCATTCGCCTCTTCATTGGTCGAAAACCCTTTGCCGACATTCACGAATATCGCGTTCGTCGGATACGAATCTTTCGCGCCCAGACAGCGGCCGGACATTATCACGTCGGTCTGCCCGTCCTTGTTCAGATCGTCGAAAGAAAGCGCCTCGACCCAGCACGCGGTCTGACCGTTGAAGGCATCCGGGAACTCGAACATATTCTCGCCGTTCGTGAAAATATGAAATGTCGAACCTCGCGGAACATCCGTTTTATCGACCATCTCGTCGGGGTTCGCGAACGTCACGAAACATGATTTTTCATACGGCTTGTGATCGAAAACGAACGTCTGCTCGCGAACCAGCACCTTGCCCGCGACCTTCGACCGATAACACTCGGCGAGCGTCGGTTCTCCGGCGGCAAGCGCGGCGGAATGTGCGGCATTCGCGTCGGCAGCGGCCTTTTGCGAGTTGTTGGATAATGCATCGACCGCCGACACATTCGAGTTTGGCGGCGCGGGTTTGTTGGCGGTATCGGTCCCTGCCGTCGAACACGCGGCGGCAAGAACCGATATTGCGAAAAGGACGAAAAACTTAGCCGGCATAGTTACTCGATCGTAACAGAATCCGTGCCCGTGCGGCCAAAGGTTTCGGGATGATACATCTCCTCGGCCTTTGCCGGGGGCACCACGAACTTCCCGGGCGTCGTCGCCCGTGTTACGTATGAGTAATTGTACACGCCTTCCCACAAAAGCGACGTGAAGGCCTCGGCTCGCTCATCGCGGAAATTCTGATGCTCGAACCAATTCGCCCGATACCACCACCACCAGCTTCCATAGCTAAGCGATCCGACGCCGATGACAGGCCGGCGTTCTTCATCGTCGGGAACCGTTTCGGTCGCCGCAAGTTCGGGATTCAGCACCTCGAGTCCCGCGGGCAGCGGATCGACAAGCGCAACGTGATATCGACGCGATTCTGCGATCATCGTCAAACGCACGCGCACCCTCGCACCGGTCTTGAACGTCCACGAACCGTCCGTGTTCTGCTTCACATCGTCGGGTTTATCGACGGGTTCGTACGACCGCAGAACGGTGAATCCGTAGGCCGCCGGATCGAGCTTCAAATTGCTCGGCGCATACTTCATCCCGATGCGGTAATAGAGCCTTCCCGGACCCTTTTTGTCGATGATGAGGTCGGCCGAACCGCCTTGTTTTTCGAGATACGACATCGGGATATTCAAGACCTTCGAATCGACTGAGCGTCCCTTGAATGCTTGCTCGCCCGCATACGTATCGCCGAGCCACATCTTTGTCACGAAATCAGGTGTAACCTTCTCGAACGCCTCAAAGTACCTGTCGAGCGCGAGCAGGATGAAGACATTCTCCTGCGTATTCGACCAGGCTCCTTTAACGCGATGATCGAGCAGGCCGCGAACGAGTTTCGGAATGATGTCGTTCTGCGGATCCGTCTTTATCATCGCTTCGAGAAGCACGCCGTCAGCACGCCGGTTCGAGTACATTATCAGCCACGCGCCGTCGCCGTAGTCCGTCACGAAATTCGCCGTCGATGCCGTCTCCGTAACGTGGTTGTTCAGGAACGTGAGTATCGCCGCCTTCTCTTGGGCGAACTCAGCATCATTTCCGAATGCGGAGAGCAGCCAGCCGAGACCTTCATACGGCATCTGTTCGACGGTCGCCTCGGCAAGAAGTTTCTTTGCCTTTGCGGCGTCGCGCTCGCCGATCTTCGCCCGGACATAAAGTGCGTATGCGGAGATGGTCCAACGCAGCTTCGGCGAATACCATTCATTCTGCATATACCGCTCAATGTCCTTAAGATACGGCTTCGCGCGGTCGATCGATTCTTCGGGAACGTCGTAACCCTTTTCCTTCGCGAGAGCCATCGCGTGAATGACGTGAACTGTCAGGAACGGATACGGATATCGGTCCTCGGACGCGGTCCAGAGTCCGAAACTTCCGTCGTAACGCTGGCGTGAAGCAAGCGCTTTCATATCGGCCTTGAATTCGCGTTCGATCTCGTCAGGCTTCGGCATATCCTTTGCCTTGAAAGCCGTCAGAACATCGCGAAGCGCCGCCGTCGAGATCATCCTCGACGAAAGTTGTTCCGAGCACGCGAACGGATAGTTCGCGAGATAGATGTACGCGTCAGTCAGTTCTTGCAGCTGCGTCGAACTTGTCGTCACCTCAAGCCCGCCAAAAGTCGGGATAATATTCGCCGGCGCCTTCACGGGCTGAAATATCGCGGTGTTCTGATCGACCGTGCCGTAAGTCGCAAAAGCCTCGCTCGTCGCGGGCGTCCAGACCGGCAAAGATATTTCGGCCGCGTCGGTATAATTTCCTGAGGCGGCAGCGAATTGGAACCTCGCTGTTCCCGGCTTTTCCGTCTCGACCGCGAACCGCACTTCCGCACGGTCATTTGCACGTACGACGACCTGCTTTCCTGCCGCAGAATCCGCTCCGTCGAGCAATTTTACGTTCGAAGCACGCATTGCGAGATCGACCGTCAGATCTTTGTCGGATTGATTTTGGATAACGACCGGAATTTCGGCCCTATCGCCGTAATTCAAGAATCGAGGAGCGCTCGGCCGCACCATCAGCGGTTTTCTGGCCGTTATAGCCGATTCACCCTTGCCGAAACGCTTCCCGTCGTCCGCGGCGATCGCGATGATTCGGTATCGTGTCAGATTATCCGGCAGTTTCACATCGACGACCGCCTTACCGCTCGAATCCGTCTTCACGCTCGGCATAAATACTGCTAGTGCAGCAAAATTCTGTCGAAGCGAGATCGCCGAGTTGTCCTTCGGTGCGGAAGCCCCATCAGCCTGAAAGCCACCCGAGAGAGCCTCCGGCCTGACACCCGGTGCTGCCTTAAGCAGGCTTGTGAACGTCGTGCCTTTCGGAAGCGCAATGCCCTCTCCGACCATTCTCGCCGTCACATTGGTTTGCAGTTTGCTTTCGGACGAGTCGACCGTCACATTGTCGCTTGCCATAACGCCCAACGTGGACGCAACGAGTTTCGGGTCCGCGATCTCGATGCTGTCTCGCGAATGAAGATCGCGAACGCCGGGGCCTCGCTCCCCGTAGAAACTCGCGAGCGGATCGGGCGGCGTGTATCCCGCAAGATAAAGCACACTCTCGTCAACAACAACTACTGCAATCTCGGTATTTGCCGCCGGTTTGCCTGTAAAGTCCTTTACCGCAACATTCAGCTTGGTTTCGCCGCCCGGAACGAGCGTCGTGTCCGTAGGATCTGCCGTCACGGATAGCCTTCGCGCTTCCGTCGAGATCTTCAGATCGATACTGCCCGAAGCATAAGCAGGCTGCGGCGGAAGATTCTTCTTGACCTCGCCCGGATCGCGTTCGCTGACGCCGACGAGATCGACCTGCGCCGTGATATTCGGCAAATACGCTTCGAGGATCGGGATCTTCAGCGTTACGGAATTTCCCTCGCTCTTAAAATGCTGCGTCGAGACGATTCCGTTCCGCCGCAATGTCAGCACGCCTTCGGCAGGTGTGAAAGGCGAGAGAACGAGCAGCTCCGCCGTGTCGCCGGGTTTGTAGTCCTTTTGCGACGGAATGATATCGACGCGCTGCTGTTTGAGATCGCGGTCCGTCGGACGCTCGCCGCCCGGAACCCAGATCGTCAATTCACTTTCGTTCGGCCGCTCACGATCGTCAACGACGCGGGCCGTGATCTTGTATCTGCCGCCTTCGTTCGCGACAAAATTGCACGTCTGCGCCTTGTCGGCGCTCGACGCCGTGCATGTTTGCGGATCGACGGCCTTCTCGATCCAATTCCCTTTTTCGTTCGTCCAAACGAGTCGCTCAGCCTTGACGTCCACTCGCCTGCCCGTCTGAATTTTGCCCTCGATGTCGGTAACGATCGACTCGATCTTGATCGTCTCGCCCTTTTGAACAAAGGTTCTCGGGCTGCGGATACCGACATAAAGCGCCGACGGATGGACGATGAAACTCGTCTTGCCCGCCCAAGTCTGGCGATTCACGTCCGTAACCGCACCAGACGCTGAAACGTTGTAGGGCCTCGGCGGATTCGCCGCGTCGAAATCAACTTTGAGCAAGTGCCGGCCATCCTTGTCTGTCACGCCCTCGAACGTTTTCGTCTGAGTATTGCCATCTCGGTCGTAGAAACTTCTCCACCACGGCGTCCATACGCCGAAAGTGAAATCGTCGCGATTCGGCGGCGTGAAATTTGTAGGAGTCGCGTTAACGGTCCATTTCACCGGTGCCTTTGAAAGGCCGCCGCCCGAGAAATATTTCGCGTTGACGCTCACCTTCGCCGAACCCTGGATCATATACGGAGCTTCGGTCTCCATCTTCGCCGTTACTTCGTATTCCGGGCGACGAAATTCCTGTATTTGGAAGCTATGCGAATACGAGGCAAAGTCGTCACCGTCTTCATCGAGCAGCTTGAACTCGATCCGCGCGTAACCAAGATTCGCGTTGTCGGGCAACTTCGCTTTCAGATCGAAAGCACCGAACGCGTTCACATCGGCCGTGCCTTTTCCGATCTCCGCTCCCCGCGAATCCTCGATCACGTAGCTGACTTTCTTTGCCCGCGCCGTGATCTCCGCAGCTTTCTCGACATCGCCAAGCTCGCTCGCGTCGATATAGCGAACGTAGCCTTTCGCCGATATTTCCTCTTTCGGCTTGTAAAGATGTCGGTCGTCGAGAACGAACCATGAAACGTTCTTGCCCGGGTGCTGCTCGACCCAATTTCCCTTTTCCTGCCAGAAATAGTCTGCATTTTGCGGCACGAATGCCGTGTCCTTACCACGCCGCGCGATGAGCAGATTCTCGGTCTCGGACTGCCTCTCGGGAAGTTGGAGACGTGCGATCCCAGTCGCGGAAGACTCTTGAGTTTCTGCCTCTGGAACGGAAGTTATCGAGAGAGCATCGCCGTTCTCGTCAGTTCCCGACGCGGTCTGCCGATCGCTCACACCCCAACTCGATATCCAAGCCCACGCGTTGCCGAACCAGCCGCTCTCGACCACTGCCGACTTTGCATCAGCCCGGCCGTTCGGCGCGATATGGAAATTCACGCCCGCGAGAGCTTTGCCCGTCTTGAGATCGGTCGCGAATCCGACAAGTTCGTTGTTATCGATAAAGGCGTCGAGCCCGATATTCGTCGATTGGATCCATACGACCTTTCGCCGACGCTGATAAGAACTGTTCGAATGATCCGTGTCCTCGACCTCGACAATGACGCTTCCGAAACCGCCTTTCAAAACCTTGTCGAGCCCGATGCGTGTCTCGACCATCTTAGCGGCGGAATCGCCTTTTACGGTGACCAATTCGCTCGAAACGAGTTCGCCGGGCATCGCCGCGTATTCGCCGGAAGATGCGTTCTGGTTGCGCAGAAACTTCGTGTACGCCGGCCAATCTTCAGGCTGAACGGCGTACAATTTCACGCTTAGCGTCTTGATGTTGATCGAATAGACGGAATATTCCCGCGGCCCGAAAGGGTCGAGAACCTGCATCATTTTGCTCGACGCCATCAGCGAAGGCGGCGGAACCTTTACCTTGAATTCAGCGGTCGCATCGGTCCCGAGCGTTTGGCCGAACCGATCGGGCAGCGAGCCGTCGATCGTTACGCGGTATGTCGTATTCGGCGTTTTCCAACCTTCGATGTATATAGCGGATCCCGACGCATAAATATTCGCGTTCGCGAGGGCCGGCTCGATGCGGACCATCGACTTTTCAAATTTTTCAAGGTCGATCGGGTTTGAAAACTGTAAGTGGAACGTCGCGTTCGGATAGCAATTGTCAGGCGAACTCCAGTTGCAGAGATGTTGCGTTAGCTTCATCGCCCCGTAAGTTCGAAAATAGAACGACTGATCTTTTTCTGTTTTTAGCGGCCCTTCAGCTGACGGAGTACCCGAATGTACAACTACGCTTATCGACGAATCACCGGGAAGAGCATCAGTCCCGCCGTCGGCGTTGACCGCGCGAAACGCCAGCCATCTTCCGGGCTGTTCCTGTTTCGAGGCAGCTGCGATTGACGGGTCGGCAGCTATCTCTTCGGCAGTTGCCATACGCGTTTTCAATGTGCGGCCCGCACCGTTGACCGAGATCTTCGAGAGAACCGCCTCGGCGTCGATCGCCTGATCGAACGCGATGTAAATTAGCTGATCCCGACGCTGCGGATCGGAATACTGATAAGGGATTTGTGCTTTTATGTTCGGAGCCGGCGTTGCGAACGTCCACACAACGTCCTTTTTGAGAGTGTTACCCGCCACAGACTTAGTTCCGGCAGGCACACGCGCTTTGAATTCCGTCGCCATCGGAAGCCGTTTTGCAGGCTCGAACCTCAGGGTTCGCGTCCCGAGCCAATGCCATTGGCCATCGATCTGCGGCGTGAGTTCGACCGGCACAAAACGCGACGCCTCTTCCTGCGAGCTAACAGCGATCATCGGTTCCGAAAAGGTCAGGCTCATATCCGGCGCCAACTCGACCTTGCCCTGCGGAGCATATCGAACGACAGCCAAGCCTTTCGAAGTATCGATCTGCGGACGATCCGCATCACCTTTACCGGGGAAAGGAACCGGGATCTTTTCGCCCTTTTTCGGCGCGGGCAGCGAGCCGGCCCTAAGCGCCGCGTCTTGCTGGTCGCCATCCTCGACGCCGATCTTCGGGAGCCGCCCGATCAGGCCTTTCGTCTCATCGGCGGAAAGCGGGTCTGCGTTGGCCGGAAGCGGCGTCTCGGGTGTTTCCGTTGTTTCCTCGCCTTCGCTCAAGCGAAAGCTCAGGCCTGTCTCCGGCGTTTCTTGCGCCGCCGTCGTTGTCGCGGTTGATTGTGCTCTTATCGCATTGCCGACAGGTGAAAAGATGCCGAGATAGATCGAAAATAGAAGGAGATACGAGATAGTTTTCTTCATGGAATTCTCAACTTACGTTCTTAAATATTGCAGCATAACGCTTTATAGCTCCAAATAATGTCTGCTTTCCGACTTCGATGCGCGAAAAGCTGATTTCAATAGTATGAACGAAGAATTAATCTTTGCTTGCAGCGATCACCGTCGCCGGCGTGTATCGGCCGCCGATCCGGTTCGCCATTGGCGCATTTTTTCCTTTCGAGTGTATTCAGTGGTTCTCACTGTTACGGCATTTCCTGTTATACTTTACCGTTGTATTTGCAACTTTACCGCCGCGTTTAACGTAAGGCATTTCGCCAAAGGAACAAGTCCTTGGCTACATTTGAGGAGCACATCGAAGATGGGATTGTGGCAGAGAATAAAGAGAGTTTTCCGCGCGAGCACCGGCGCGGCACTCGATAAGATCGAAAACCCCGAACTCGTTCTACAGCAGACGATCAGGGATATGCGCGACCGCGTGCCCGAACTTAACAACTCGGTAGCCCAGGTTATGGCGACCGAACGCCTGCTTATTAAACAGAAAGAGAACCTGTCAACGCAGGTCGTCGAACTTGATTCGAAGATCAAGGCCGCAGTGAAAATGGGACGCGACGACATCGCAACCGCATATATCGGCCAGCTTCAACAGGCTCAGGTCGATCTCGACCGCACAGGAATTCAGGCCGAACACGCCGGCGTCGCTTCGAAACAGGCACTTAAGGCCCGCGACAATTACGTCCTGAATATGAAGAAGCGGTCGGCTGAGGCGATGCAGCTTATTTCTGCGGCAAAACAAGCGAAATTGCAGGAACAACTCGCACAGACGATGGATTCCTTCAACATCGGCGACGATTCGTCCACGTTCAACGAAATGCGTGAGAAGATCGACCGCCGCGTTGCCGCCGCCGAAGCAAAACTTCAACTCGGCTCGTCCTCGGTCGATTCGCAAATGCAGGATATCGAACGCGAAGCGATGGATATTCAGCTCCAGGACAAGCTTCTCGCTTACAAAGAGCAGATGGGTATGCTCGGAGCGGGAACGCCGCCCGCTTCCAAGCAGATCGAGTCCGGACAGCCTGCCGCGACCGAAGCTGAGGTCCTAAATGACGTACTTGTCAATGAATCTGAGAGCGGACAATCGAAATAAGTGCAGTTAAGAGGAACGCGCCCACATTATGGCTGATATTGCCAAATACCGGCAGGACGTAGAAAGGTTCAACCAAAGCTATGCAAAGGAGGCTTTGAAGGAACCTTTCAATTTTTGGGCGCTCGCGGGGTTCCTTGCCGCTGCAGCATTTACAGGAAGTGTCATCCCGCTGCTGATCGCTCTGGTGGTCGAGGCGATTTATCTTGTAACCGTTCCGAACCTTCCGAATTATCGCCGGCTCGTCGAGGGCCGGCATCAGCAGAAGCTCCTCGCCGCACACGTCGCAAACCGCGAAGGCCTGATAAAGACGTTCACTCCTCGCGAACGCGAAGCGGTAGAATACCTTCGCTGGCTGAAGAACAAGATCCAGGAGAACTATACGAAGTTCACGGGCGCAAGCCGCTTGCCCTCGAATTTGCAGGCTCTCGATCAGCGTTGGGAGGACTTCGTCGATCTGCTCGACACCTACCGCAGGAGAAAGCAGCACCTTAAAACGATCAATCGACAGGCCGTCCACAATCAGCTTTCCCAAGCTTTTCGCGCTATGGAAGGCGCCGGCGACGATAAGACCCGCCGCATTCAGCAAACGAATGTCGAGATCCTTAAACGCCGCATCGCATCGTTTGATGAGATCGAACGCAGCGTTAAGCTCGTCGAAGGCCAGCTTCAATCGATCGAGAACTTCTTCAGCTATCTGAACGACGAGATCGTTACCATCACAACGCCGGAAAAATTCTCACTGCTTGATTTCGAACAGCTTTCGGATTCGATCGCGATGACCAAGCAGATGCTCGATGCGACCGCCGACGAAATGGGCAAGCTCGACAGCTACAACCGCGAAATGGGAAATTACGACCTGCTTCCCGAACCGAATAAGACTTAGGACCGCGTTTCTCGACGCGTCTTTGCAGGACGTGCCGGTTTCTTATAAAATCATTGTTTTAGTTCACTTTTACCGCTGACTCGGCGAAAGCCGGGGAGGTTATTATTTTATGAAAAAAGTTGGCATTTTAGTGGGGCGAGAAGTAACGTTCCCGGAGTCAATGATCGCTTCGATCAATGAAAATGGCGGCGGCAAGGTAACCGCCGAAATGGTGACCGTCGGTGGCATCCGCGAGGACGAGCCCAAACGCTACGACGTAATTATTGACCGAATTTCACACGAGGTTCCATATTACCGGGCGATGCTCAAGCGCATGGCTCTCGAAGGAACCTATATCATCAACAATCCGTTCTGGTGGTCGGCAGACGACAAGTTCTTCAATTTTTCGCTCGCGAAAAAGATCGGCGTCGCCGTTCCAAAGACGATCCTGCTGCCACAGCAGAGCTACATCAAAGATATTACGAGCGAATCGCTCCGCAATCTCGAGTTCCCGCTCAATTGGCAGGAGATCGTCGATCACATCGGCTTTCCGGCATTCCTAAAGCCGCACGACGGCGGCGGCTGGAAGAACGTGTCCAAGCTCCATAACGAAGAGGAACTGCTTCGCGAATATAACGATTCCGGCACGCTGTGTATGACGCTGCAGGAAGGCATCGAGTACGATCAGTTCGTCCGCTGCTACTGCGTCGGACGCGAGAAGGTCCTGATTATGCCGTACGACCCGTCAAAACCGTACCTGTCGGGAATGCAGTATGTGAACGTCGAGAATTATCTTTCGCCGGAACTGCACGCACGCGTCGAACGCGACGTCATCACGCTCTGTACGGCGTTGGGCTATGACCTCAACACGGTCGAGTTCGCGATCAAGGACGAGATACCTTATGCGATCGACTTTATGAACCCAGCACCGGACGCCGAACTTGCGTCGGTCGGCGAATACAATCACCGTTGGATCGTCGATAATATGACCGATTTCATCCTGAGGAAACTCGAAGACGGTTTCGAGACGCCGGACTACCGCTGGACCGCGATGCTTAATCGAGCATAGAACGCGACTTTTTGAGGGCGGTGCAGTTAATCTTCGCCTGCGACGTCGTCGTAGGCGATTCGTTCGGTTAGAACGCCTGAGGCTATTTTTAGCCCCAGCCAAACCGAAAGAGCGATGGCCGTAACCGCCCAACCGACACTCAAGACCGTCTCGTCCGCCGACGTTATCCCCACGGCAAGGACAAAAAAGCCGAACGATACGATCCGAAGGAGAGTTCGCCGTGTCCGCTGCAGCGAATCGAGCAAGCCGACACGCCCGACCTCCATTTCCATATAGGTATCGTCCGCGTTGAGGTTCGTGTAGTAATTCGCTTCATCGCGCGACCAACGTCGCAGTGCGGGAGATAACGTCGAATTCGCGGCCGCTGCGAACCGATGTATGACGTGCGCTATCTTGCCGTCGCGCAAGGCCGTCTCGGCTAAGCCGCGAGAGGCGAGGAATGTTTCTCCGTCCGCTTCTGCAGCTCGATTGAACGCATTTTCAGCCCGCCGCCAATCTCCGATCTGAGCGAATGATTCGCCTATTCGGGCAAGCAATGCCGCATCCTCATCCGAATATCTTTCGGCGAGTTTTAAGGCCGCGACCGACCGTCTTGCGAGTTTCTGGCTGCGTTCGGTTGCGGCAAGCGATTGCAGGCATCGAGAAAAATCGTAGAGCAACCGTCCGTCCTTGCGTTGGATCAAAAGCGCACGCCGAAAACATTCGAGAGCCCGAACAAGGTGGCCCGAAAGCCTCAGTTCGTTGCCAAGATCCGAAAGGTATCGGACCCTGTTCTCGCCGTCTTCCGAGATATCCAATTCGGACTCAGCCCTTCCCCGCATCTTAGAAGGACGCGTTGTAACCGTGTCCCTCAATACATCCGAGCTAGGGATCCCGGCGAACGAAGCCTTCATCAACGCTTCTTTTGGATCTATCGTATATGCCCGCAGATCGAGCGATCGTGCGTCCAACACTTCTTCGCTAAGTTTCGGCAGAAGTGCCGCGACGAGCCGCCGGAAGTTCTCGCCATGCGACGTAAAGGCCAGCGAGATCCCGCGACCGCGAACGCAGGTTCGATATCGGTAATGAACACGATGTCCGCGACGCAAAACACGCACAGCCTGCGTATCTACCTGTTCAATATCGCTGAGTCGAAGTGAGCTTCGCCGCGAATAGAATCTAGCCCAAAGCGTCGGAAGGATGCCTGTGCGAGAAAGACGTCGGCCGTTGAAAACGATGTGGTCCGAGGCCGCGAAGAATGGAACGATGACCCATGAAACCGAGAATAATACGAACCCCGCGATCGTGTACTCTGCATAAAAAGCCAGAGCACAGGCGTAGGTTCCTAGCAGAAATGCCGTGATGTAGGAGTTAAATGGAGCCCGCACCCCGACCGTCTCCTGAAGCCTCGCTTCGTTGCAGATATCGTTCGGTGCCGGTATGGTTTCTCTCATTTATCGCCCATTGAGAGCGTAGTGAAAATTAAAGGCGCCCATTTAGGGAAATTCAGGTCCCGTTCGACCTACGTGCTCGCGGCGTTAGCCTCCGAATGGATTGGCCGCCGCCGGTTCGGCGATCTCCTTTGCACGATCAGGAGCAAGTTCCGTCAGCTTCTCACGAGCGGTTCGTGCGGTTTCGGTCTGCGGTGCGGGTTCGCCACCGGCAGTCTTGGCTTCGCTCGCCGCCTTAACGATATTGTAATAGATATCTGCGGCTTCTTTGTTCTTATTTTGCTTCTGATAGACGCCAGCTAGGTTGAAATTGATCGTCTCTTTCGAGAGTACGGGGTTATCAACGCCGGCAAGTTCTTCGTACAATTTGGCAGCTTGGTCGTATTGCCCGTCGTCCGTGCGAATCTGAGCCAAAGCGAACTTTGACAAATACGCAGTGTCGGATGAACCTTGCGACAGAGCTTCGAGGTCGGAGATCGCACCTGGCCGATCGATCGCGACCTTGTTCATCGCAATGAAGTACTTTGCCTTTTCGGCGACGGCCCCGCTTCCGGTATCAACGACCTTCTGAAATGCCGCGATCGCCGCGTCTGCACGCTCTTTCTCGGTCTTAAAGGTCTTTTCCGTTGAACCTCCGGGCAAAGGCACCGCGGTTACGCGAGCCTCCGCGATCTCGATCGCCTGCCCGAGAGCGGTCTGAGCCTCAGAGCTCGAACGGCGGGTCCACGAGGCGATGACAAAAATGATGAGCCCGACGACGACCAGCGCTCCGATAACATAGAGAATCGTTCGCCCGCGTCCTTCGACGGCTCTGCCGAAGCCTTCGACGCCGCGGCCTACGCTCTTCTGGAAGCGATCTTCGTAGGACACGTCCTTCGGTTGGTCGGCGGCGCCCTCAACGGGGCCAAATCGTCTTTTCTTCTTTGCCATATTCAGTTAAAAAAAACTGCAAATATAAACTGCAGGTTCGTTGTATAATTAGCCCCAAAGGGCTTTTTTCAAAAGTGCTAATTTAGCTTAAATTACGTCTAAGAGCAAATATGCAGGGAAAATAGCCCGAAAAGACGCCGTAAAAATTATTCCCAACTTGTTTGGGAACAAATCGGAGCCGAGCGGTGTCAATTGTATCGGATATGGCGAAATAGCTGCATATCCCGTTATTAGGAATGGCTCTTTGGACTTGAGGAAAATGAGCGGAATGTTCTTCAGCAAGGCAACTACCTTTGGCGATGAAGAGTTGGTTCGCGCAATTTCTGCCTCGACACCGGAAAGCCGTCATACCGAGAACGGTTTTGTTGACAAATTAAAAGCGAACGACGCCGCTGCGTTCGAAACGCTCGTCGAACGCTTTTCGGGTTCTATCTTTGCAGTGGCATTGCGTATTTCGGCTGACCGCGAAGAGGCGGAAGATCTTACGCAAGAGACGTTTCTCCGAGCTTTCAAGAGCATCAAGAGCTTTCGCGGCGACGCGAGTTTGAAGACTTGGCTTATTCGCATCGCGATCAATCAGTCCCGAAACAGATATCGATGGTGGAGACGAAGACGGCGAGATCGGACAGTATCGCTCGATGAGCCGATCGGCGAGACCAATGTATCTGTGGGAGATACGATCGCTGATATAACGGCTGGCCCCGAAGAAGACACACTTCGGCGCGAACGCGAGACAGCACTTCTTCGTGCACTTTCCACTTTAAAGCCTATTTATCGGGAGGCGATAGTTCTAGCCGATATTGAAGGTTTGACATACGCCGAATGTTCGGCGGCGCTCGATATCAATATGGGTACGTTGAAATCGCGCATAGCTCGGGCTCGCGAAGAGTTGCGGAACAAGTTGAAGGATTTTTGACAATCAGGGAAATGGCAGACTCACCCCGGGTTTATTTTTTGTACACAACGATCGGTGCCAACGATAGAGGTCAAAAAAGCGATCCCGAATGACTAAGCCATACAGACGCGCCGCTGCCGTCAATTTGACGCTTGCCGCTTGAGATCTTTGATCGACCAGCAACAATCGATTTTGAATCTCGACAATAAGCAATTCAGGTGACATAAGCGGTAAGTTCAAGGCGATACCTGCAAGGATCGTGTTGTCGTTCAGCGTGAACGCCAACCGGGGTCAGCCTGCTATTTTCCTGATAGGAACTTTCAAAATGAGTGCATTAAAATGCAGCGACATTCGATCCGATATTTCTCTTTACGGGGACGGATGCTTGGACTCGGCCTTCGAGGACGCTCTGCAGGAGCACCTTACGATATGCCCGATCTGCCGGCAAGAACTTTTTGAATATCGAGAAATGCGTGCGGCACTGCGATCTTTGCCGAGGACGAAGATCGATGTAGAACTTCGCGCAGAGCTCAAAGACAAAGCTCTGTCGGCCGCTCGGCCTGCGATGTTCTCCTTTCCGAGGCTGTCGGGCTTTGCATGGCGGCAGAACATCTTGCCGCTTATCGGAAGCTCCTTTGCGAGCATTCTTGTCGGATTCGCTCTTTTTAGCTATATGCTTTCCGGAGTTCTCGGCGAGAACAGCTCGATAGCAGCGAACGCCCCGTTGCTCCCTGCCGGAACCTTTGGAACGGCGCCCGATCGCGATTCTGTCTCCGCGGCGGATTTTGCGCGGCAGCGTTTGGCGTATTCTGCCGAATCGCCCAGCATCAATCCGCAAGGCGCTCTTGCGGCAATGACGAAGGGACTTTCAGGTACGGGTTTGAAGAATGATGAGATGGTCGTGGTCGCACGAGTTTTCGGCAATGGACTTGCCGAGATCACTGATGTGGTCGAACCCGCAAGCGATCCTCAGGCTGTCCAGGCTCTCGAGCACGCTCTCGAAGACCGACGTTCATCCACGCCATTCGTGCCCGCGAAGTTTGACGGCCGCAGCAACGACGTCAAAGTCGTTTTGAAGATACAGAATGTCGTCGTTTCGACCCGTAGAAATTCTCGTAATTAAGAAAAGGCCTTATCGATCTCCGCCTTTAACCTCTCCGCAAGTGCCCGATCCAACGGAATCAATGCATTGTACTGTTCAAGCGCCGACGCCTTGTCCTTCTTCTGAATAAAGACCAACGTGAGATTGAACCTTGCACGCGTAAACCGCGGATTAAGCTCGATCACCTTCCGATACGCCTCGATCGCCTTGTCATTCTGCTTGTCTGTGAAATAGGCGTTCCCCAAAAGATAGTAGCCGTCCGAATAGTTCGGATTTCGCTTCACAAAGTCCTCGAGGCCGGCAACGGCTTTTGAGTACAACGGGGTCGCGTCTGCTCGGCGGCCCGCAAGGTCATATGCGCGGGCAAGGTAAAAGTACGTTTCGCCGTCTCCCGGATTGAGTTTTAGCGCAGTGTTGCAGGCGGCGACGGCGCCGCTGTAATCCTTCAGATCGTTCAACCCGCGACAAAGGTTCGTATAACCCAAATACTGATTTGGAAGCAGTTTTGTCGCGCTGCGTGCGGCATCCACGGCACGCGCCGGTTCGTTATCAAGGCTGTAAAACCACGAAACGTCCGTGTAAAAACTGCCGTCCTCGGGGAATTTCAAGATCGCTTTCTTTGCGACCTCGATCGCGGCCTTGAAGTTAGACTGGCTGCGATAGACATCGGCAAGGTTCTTATACGCCTGATAATTCTCCGGCTTTGCCGCAATAGCCCGCTGATAGTTATCGATCGCGGCTTCACTTTTGCCTTGCTTTTGGAGCGAATCGGCAAGCAGAAAATACGATTCGCCGATCATATGCGTGTTATTGGCCAGAGCCGCTTGCGCGGCCGTTCCCTGTTCGGGGACATTCCCTAAGGCTCCCTGCGCACGCGCGATGTTGAAATAGACATCGCCATCCTTAGGCTGCTTCAGCACGACGGCTTGAAATATCTGCAGAGACTCGCCGTATCGCCCTTGAGCGTAAAAGATCTCGCCCATTCCCTTCTTAAAATCAAGGTTGTCAGGTTCGATCTGGATCGCCTTTGTCAGATCGCTTAACGCGGCGTCATACTCCTTGGCCTCATAATGTAGGAACCAACGCACTCGATAGACATCGATCGGCTTGAACCCCTGACTCAGAGCGATCTCGAACTCACGCAGAGCATCGGCATTCTCTTTAAGGTTATAGTGGGAATACGCCTTCCAATAGTGCGCGTGCGGATTGTTCGGCACGATCAGTATCGCCTGTCCATAATCGCTCGACGCCTGGCGGAAGTTCCTTGCCCTGAACGCCTTGTCACCCGACGTAACAAGCTCTTGAGCTCGTTTTTTATCCTTTTTGGATTGGGCTGAGGCAACGCCGATGGACGCGACCAGAACGACCAATAGAAATACTGCGATTCTCTGTAAATGAACGGGCTTCATAGTTTCAAAAGGGATCGCTACTGCAATATGTCAGTGCGTCCGCCATTCGGCTTTTGGGGTTTAGGCGTTTGAGACTGCTTTTGTCCGGGAGTCTTCTGCGGCCGTTTCTTAACGTCTTGCTGCGGGCGAGTATCTACCGGGCGATCGGACGGAGTTTCGACATTCAAGACCGGCGTCGGCGTCGGCACCTCGACCGAGCTATTCGAATTTGCGTTGGCCGAATCATCCGGGGTCATCTCGGGCGTAGGCGACGGTGTTTCGACCGGACTTGGCGACGGGCTTTCCTCGACTACAGGGGTCGGCGACGGGGTCGCATCCCCACCGGTAGTTCCCATTAATGTCGGCCAGAAGTACCATCCGGCGGCGCCTCCGCCGAGCACGACAATAAAGAATCCGGCAAGGAGGAGAAGCATAACTGCCGCCTTTTTCGAGCCTGATTTCTTTGCCGTCGCGGGTACGTTCGGCGAAGCGGGAGGCGCGGGCGGCGGCATTTCTGCAACAGGTATGGCCTCCGCAGAATGTTCCGCGGAAAACGACTCTGTCGTGCCGTTCTCCGGTTTCGGTTCGTCAGTTTGGATGTTCGGTGACGTAAAGAATTCCGGCGCCGCCGAAGGCATCACATTTTCGGCCGGGACAGGAACGACCTCTTCTTCCTTCGCTTCGGGAACAACTTCCGGCGTATATGAGATCAGCGGTACGGTGGCGTCGGCTTGATAGTTTTGCTCGCCGTTAGAAATCGGTTCGGCCATTTCCGGCACATCGAGTTGATGCGCGAGGAAGACTTCGGTCTTGATGTCGGCCTGCCGAGGGGCGGAGTCCACAGGCGGTGCATCCATCTGCATCGTCGCTTCAAGAGGCACGGCATCCATTTGAAGGGTTGCATCAAGCGGAGGCGGCGCAGGTGTTGACGAGACGGTCTCAATGCTCGGCGTCACATCAGGAATAACAGGCGTCGGCACCATGACCGTCTGCGCGCTCATTGCGTCCTTCATTTCTGCATATGCCGCCCTTAAAGCACGCTGCATATCGCCCGCCGACTTGTACCGTCGATCCTGCGTGATCTCTAGGGCACGCATCAGAACGTCAGAGACCGGCGTCGCGATCTCTGGATTTGCCTCGTAAAGCGGGACAACGGGATCGACATTCCCGTTCAGAACGGCGTCTGCTCTCGAGAGCGAATCTGCGGGCTTTATCCCGGTAAGCAGTTGATAGAGCGTCGCAGCCAAAGAATAGATATCACTGCGCGCGTCCGTCCCGGTACCGCGGATCTGCTCCATCGGCGCAAAGTGCGGCGTGTAGCCGAAAACGCTACCTGATGACTGGCCGGAATTACCGCGTGTCGGATTCGGCGAATCCTTTGACAAGCCGAAATCCAAGAGAATTATGTGATTCTCATCCGTCAGCTTCAGGTTCTGCGGCTTGATATCCCGATGGATGATCGGCGGCTGATGTGAATGAAGATACGTGAGCGCATCGAGCAGCTGATCTGCCCAGAACATCACCCAACTGACGGGAAACGGCTTATCCGTGGCCTCAAGCCTCGTCGAAAGATCGTCACCCGCGATATGTTCCATCACGAGATATTGATTACCGCCGTCAACGAAATGGTCGCTGACCTTCGGAAGGACCGGATGCCGCAGACGTGCGAGGATCCGAGCTTCGCGTTCGAACGCTCCCGCAAGCGCAGGGTCGCTCGCATAGCTTGTTCTCTTAAGGGCGACAGCGCTGCCTAGCCGTTGATCGACGGCAAGATAGACCTCGCCCATTCCGCCTTTGCCGATCAGATGAACGACCAGGTAGCGATCCTGGATCATTGTATTTGGGGACAACGGATTCATTTCGTCTTTGGCTGGCGGCTCGCCAGCTCAGTCCTAAGATAAAACAAAACTTTGATGACGTGAGCCTAATGCACTCTCAGTTCCTCCGAGTTCAAGATCGCAGGCATACCTTTATGCTGCCAGCATCTCACGTTTCCTTTGACCTTTCGAGTGCAGGCCGTACCCTTTTTGGTTTCGGCACCGCACATATAGATCGGTTCGGACGCAACAACCACAGCGGGCTTCTTCTCGGACGGCGATACCGTTTCCGGCGTTGGCTGCTCAGTTACCTGCTCCTTGGCTTGGTTAGCAGGGAGTTTCTGTGGTTCAACCCTACTGACAAGGGCTTTTGGCCCGGCGGTCGAGGTACTCGCCGCAATCAGTTTGGTTCCAATTGGCTTCTCCGGAGCAACGAACGCAAAGCTGAACGCTGCGATCCCCAAAACTGCGAGCACGACTGCCGCCCGCCGCCCTGTCTCACGGCCCTTGAATTCTGTTTCGCAAAGTTCGCAAAACCTCCCGCTCGTCCAGAAATGCCACTCGTCGCGAACGATCTTTTCTCCACAATTGACACAGAATTTTGGGCGGAAAACGATCTGCATTCAGTTCAGCCAGCTGCAAAAACGCGACATATCGTCAGACAGATAAGTATATTAGAAAAACTCCCTTATGTTAAGACCGTTTTTATGTTTCGGGCAAGCCGTAGCTTTATTTCGAAGCTGCAGCTGCTGCGGACGTTCAATCTTTAAGACGCTCAAGTTCAATTCCGTGTCGACCTTTGGTTCAATCATAGAGTAAATTTAGTCAAAAAGTCGGACTATAGTCGGCCTTGAAGCGTCAAAATTTCGATGATATTACGCATTACAAGATCCACGTTCGCTCTTTTTTTGCTCTTCACGGCATTTGCGTCGATCGGTTCGGCACAAACGAATTTGACCATAACCAACGGAAGTTCGGTTTCGGTTCGCGTGCGAGAACGCAGAGCAAATATCTGGGCAGATCCGAATGCTGCGAATATGGTCTTCGATCGATGGGTCGGAGACACGACCCTTGTCGAAGACCCGACATCCGCATCAACGTTCGTAAACGCCAGGAGCAAAAACATCGCGTTGACGGCTACTTATAAGCCCGCTCCGCCTTGGAGCCTTACGGAAGAAACGATCAACGGCGTCGATGTACTTTACTATATTCCACAAAACCCCGCCGGGATCATTTTCCGCTTTCACGGTTCGGGAGGCAGCGCACAATCCACGCTTTCGAGCATTGAGAGCCGCCTGTTCTCGAATGACGCCGTCGCAGCGGGCTACGGCATTATCGCATTGGACAGCACAGATCGCGTTACCGGCGATTGGAGCTTCCTCCCGCCGCCGAACAATCCGGACATCAATAATGTTCAGGCGATCATAACGAATTTTACTCAACGCGGCCTGATCTCACCGAGCGATGCCTTGCTTGCCCAAGGAACATCACGCGGCGGCGTTTTCTCTTCGATGGTCGTTTACTTTCTGAATTTCCGCGCCGACGCGATCTATATTGCATACGGCGTTGACGCCGTAATGCCGCTTACGACCGTTCCGACGATCTTCTGCGTTGCGGCCAACGACGATCAAGACCTCGTAGGGCCGGAAGGAAATCAAAGAGCCTACACGCAGGCAATGAGCCTGCAAAAGCGCGGGATTATGGCGAGCTTCAATATGCACGCGGCGTCGCCTGTCTATCCCGAAAGGTTTTGGCGACTAGCAAACCTGACTGAAGCCGATTCACATAACATATACAACGCCCTGAAAGCCGGCGGATTCCTAGACGGTCGCGACTATCTGCTCGATAACCCCAGGAACACGAATTGGCAGTCAGTGATCCCGTTGCAATACCAACCGTATATTTCCGGCATCACGACCGTCCTTGGAGCCGCCTACGCGAACCACGGATTCTATAGCGACTACAACAGCCGCGTGCTGCGATTCTATTCAGAAGCTATCAGCGCGTCAAAGGACCGCTCCAAATAGCCGACATCCAACTCACTTTCGCTTTAACCTTGACTATAAATAATCAGCCTAGCTCCTCATATTTACAGCAAGCGATTCCCGCTTTCGATACATCTGAGTGTTAGTATTTATTTATGCGTGGTTTCGCACTCATTTTGGCCATTTTGGCGACATTTTCGATCCCCGCGATCGGCCAGATCGATGACCCGATCAATATAGAGACTTCGGTCGTTCGGCTCAACGTCGGAGTCGCCGACCGGCAAGGCCGTCCGATCACGGATCTCGATCGCTCAGTATTCACCGTCTACGAAGATGGCGTGAAGCAGCAGATCGTAGGTTTTGAGCCTTCGACGGCGCCTTTCAGCGTCGTTCTGATGCTTGATATGAGCGGCTCGACCCTTCCCTTTCGGCAGGTTCTAAAGCAGGCCGCAAATCGATTCGTCTATGCACTCGGCCCTGACGATCGCGTTGCTGTCGTCGAATTCTACGACCGGGTGAACTTACGAAATGATTTCACAACCAACGGAAAGGTTATTTTGCACTCTATCGATGCATCGAACGGTCGTGGAAAGACTAGGCTTTTCGACGCCATCGACTTCGCTTTGGACAAACTCGCCCGAGAAAAAGGCCGCCGAAAGGCCATAATCGTACTTTCGGACGGCGTGGACAGCCTTGCTCAGTCGGCCGACCGCGATCAACTTGCCAATATGCCCGACAGTAAAGTTCCGAACGGAATAGCGCCGGACGATTACCGCCCAATGGCGGACGTTTTGCGAAAATCCGATAAGTTTGGCGTGTCGATCTATCCGCTTGCGTTGCCGACCGGCGACCCCGCGAAGTTGGCCGATCCGACGGCGAGGCAGATCGAGATGTTCCGGGCGGCGCGTGAACGCTTCGCCTTCATTGCTCAGCGTACGGGCGCGACTATTCGGACGATCAACCGCCTCGAAGATATGGGCCGTCTTTACGCGGAAGTTGCCGCAGACCTTAGGACACTCTACACGATCGATTACCAGCCGCTTAACTATAAACGCGACGGCAAATGGCACGCGATCAAGGTCGAAGTCACGAACCCGGAACTTATTTCGCGGACAAGAACCGGCTACTTTGCACGATAAGAGCGATTGGCTTTCTTGACATCTGCACGGGCGGATATGTAGTCTATCAGTTCGCCTTTGTGCACCCGTAGCTCAGCTGGATAGAGTACTTGACTACGAATCAAGGGGTCGCATGTTCGAATCATGCCGGGTGTACC
>Ga0138256_10000310_pt1 | contig 55465 bp, 53 predicted proteins | sample KNB2016incub_MG_FD_105486 | JGI IMG/M metagenome (GOLD analysis project Ga0138256, IMG submission 105486) | Active sludge microbial communities from wastewater in Klosterneuburg, Austria - KNB2014incub_MG | ecosystem: Engineered > WWTP > Activated sludge > Unclassified | place: Austria...
CCGCCCAGCGAGGCGCCGGCCATGGTCGAGCCGTGGTACGCATTGTTGCGGCTGATGATGACCTGGCGCTCGGGCTGGCCCAGGATGTCCCAGTAGCGGCGCACCATGCGCACCACGGTGTCGTTGCCTTCCGAGCCCGAGCCCGAGAAGAACACCTGCCGGAACGACGGCGGCGACACCTCGGCCAGCTTCTCGGCCAGCTCGATCGCCGGCGGCGTCGCGGTCTGGAAGAAGGCGTTGTAGAAGGGCAGCGTCTGCAGCTGCCGCGTGGCGGCGTCGACCAGGTCCTGCTGGCCGTAGCCGACGTTGACGCACCACAGGCCGCTCATCGCGTCCAGGATCTTGTGGCCGTCGTTGTCCCACAGGTAGATGTTGTCGGCGCGCGTGATGATGCGCGCGCCCTGGCTGGCCAGGCCTTGGTGGTCGGTGAAGGGGTGCAGGAAATGCGCCGCGTCGGCGGCCTGCCAGTCCTTGGTGCTGCGCGGGGTGCTGCGGGTGGTGGTCACGGCGTTTCCTCAGACATGCAGCAGCAGGTGCTCGCGTTCCCAGGGCGAGATCACCTTCATGAACTCGGCGTGCTCGATCTCCTTGACCTCGCTGTACACGGTGATGAAACCCGCGCCCAGCATTTCGGCCAGATCGGTCTCGGCGCGCAGCAGGTTCAGCGCCTCGATCAGCGAGCGCGGCAGCTGGAAGTCACCCAGGTAGGCATCGCCCTTGCATTCGGCCGTGGGCTCGATGCGCTTCTTGATGCCCAGGTAGCCGCAGGCCAGCGTGGCGGCCAGTGCCACATAGGGGTTGGCATCGGCGCCGATGACGCGGTTCTCGATGCGCCGCGCGGCCGGTGATGCCAGCGGCGAGCGTATGCCGACGGTGCGGTTGTCGGTGCCCCACTGGATGTTGATGGGTGCGGCCGTGAAGCGTGACAGCCGCCGGTAGCTGTTGACGTAGGGCGCAAACAGCGCCATCGCCGCCGGCGTGTACTTCTGCAGGCCGCCGATGTACCAGAAGAACTCCTGGCTGGGCGTGCCGTCGGGGTTGCTGAAGATGTTGCCGCCGTCGCTGCTGCGCACCACGCTCTGGTGCACGTGCATCGCGCTGCCGGGCTCGCCGGCAATCGGCTTGGCCATGAAGGTGGCGTACATGTCGTGGCGCAACGCCGCCTCGCGCACCGTGCGCTTGAACAGAAAGACCTCGTCGGCCAGACCCAGCGGGTGAGCGTGGAAGAAGTTGATTTCCATCTGCCCGGCGCCGACCTCGTGGATCAGCGTGTCGACGTTGAGCTCCATCTTTTCGCAATAGGCGTAGATGTCCTCGAACAGCGGGTCGAACTCGTTGACGGCGTCGATCGAATAGGCCTGGCGGCTGGTTTCGCTGCGCCCGCTGCGGCCCACGGGTGGCTTCAGCGGCACGTCGGGGTCGGTGTTGCGCGCCACCAGATAGAACTCGAGCTCGGGTGCCACCACCGGCGCCCAGCCCTCGGCCGCGTACAGATCGCACACATGGCGCAGCACCGAGCGCGGCGCGTAGGGCACGAGCTGGCCGGCGCGGTCGTAGCAGTCGTGGATCACCTGCGCCGTGGGGTCGGTGGCCCAGGGCACGATGCGCACCGTGGTCGGGTCGGGACGCAACTGCATGTCGCGGTCGGTGGGCGAGATGACGTCGTAGTACGGCCCCTCTTCGGGGAACTCACCGGTCACACCCATCGCGACCACGGCTTCGGGCAGCCGCATGCCGCGATCCTCGGTGAATTTCTCGCGCGGCAGGATCTTGCCGCGCGCCACGCCGGTGAGGTCGGGCACCAGGCATTCGATCTCGGTCACGCGGTGCTGGTTAAGCCAGATCTCGAGGTCGCTGAAGGTGAAGTTGTCTCTGGTGGTCATGACTGCGGCCTGAGCAGGTTTGCAGGGGCGCCGGGCGCCAGGGGATCTTCGGCCGCAGCCGAGGGGCTGCGGCGGTCAGGGCATCAAGCAGGCAAGGGGCCCCGCACACGGTCACGGTAGTTGCGCAGGGCCGCACCAAAGGCTTCGAAGATGCGGCTTGACTCCGGGTTGTCGGCAGCCCGCCACTCGGGGTGCCACTGCAGGCACAGGTTGAACCCGGGTGCGGCCTCGACCGAGAAAGCCTCGACCAGCCCATCGGGCGCGGTGGCTTCGACACGAACGCCCGGTGCCAGCCGCGCGAGGCCCTGGCCGTGCACCGAATTCACCTCGAAGCGCGTGGTGTCGACGATCTGCGCCAGCCGGCCACCGGGGCACACGTCGACGGGGTGCGCCAGGCCGTATTGAACGTGCGCAGGCTCGCTGGCCGCTGCGCGGTGGTCGGCATAGGCACCCGATGCGCCGCTGGCTTCGTGCACCGCCTGATGCAGCGTGCCGCCAAGTGCCACGTTGACTTCCTGCGTGCCGCGGCAGATGGCCAGCAGCGGCATGCCACGCGCCAGCACCTTGGGGATCAGCGGCAGCGTCCAGTCGTCACGCACCGGGTCCAGCGGCAGTGCCGGGTCGTGCACCACCTGGTCGAAGTTCGACGGGTGCACGTTGGACGCCGACCCGGTCAGCATCACGCCGTCGGCCAGGTCGAGCAGTTCGTCGAGCTCCCACAGCTCGGCGCGCGGCACCACCAGCGGCAGCGCGCCGGCCAGTCGAACCCCATCGACGTACTTGCGGCCGACCACGTGGAACGGGTGATCGCCGATTGGCTTGTTGCAGGCCGGAACCAGCACCAGCGGGCGTCGTGGCATCTCAGGGCTGGCGTGGGCGGCGGCCTTCGTCATCATCACGAGAGCATATCGCGCAAGCGGTACCAGGCCATCGCCAGCACCAGGCTCGGCGTGCGCAGCCAGGGCCCGCCAGGGAAGGGCCGGTGCCGCAGTCGCGTGAAGACATCGAAGCGTGAGGCGTCACCGCACAGGGCGTCGGCGACCAGGCGACCGGCCAGCCCGGTCAGCGCCAGACCATGGCCCGAGAAGCCCTGCAGGTGGTAGATGTTGCCGGCGCCGCCGGCCAGGCGGCCGAAATCAGGGGCGCGGTTCATCGTGATGTCGACGAAGCCGCCCCAGCCGTACTCGACCTTCACGTCGCGCAGCTGCGGGAAGGTGGCGCGCATGCGCCGGCCCATGCTGGCCGCCAGGTCGGCTGGCGCGGCCAGGCTGTAGCTGACGCGTCCGCCATACAGCAGGCGGTCATCGTTGGTGGTGCGAAAGTAGTCGAGCACGAAATTGCTGTCACAGACTGCGGCGCGCGACGGGATCAGGCTGTCGGCCAATGCTGCGTCCAGCACCTCGGTGCAGCCGATGAAGGTGCCCACCGGCATGATGCGCGTCGCCAGTTCCGGCGCCACGGCGCCTAGGTGCACATTGCCGGCCAGCAGCACCTGATCGGCACTGACGTTGCCGCGAGCCGTCTCCAGCACTGCGGGTGCACCCGGCCGCAGGCGGCGTACCGGCGAGTGTTCGTGCACAGCGACGCCGGCCGCCGCGGCGGCGCGCGCCAGACCCAGCGTGTATTTCAGTGGGTTCAGGTGGCCCGATCGCGGATCGTGGATGCCGCCGTGGTAACGCTGGCTGGCGATCCAGCGTGGCATGTCGACGCTGTGCAGGCGCTGCAGCGGGTAGGCATAGACCTGCTCGATGCGGTCGGCCCAGGCCTGCAGCCGCGCTGCCTTGCGCGCGCTGGAGGCCAGGCCCAGATAGCCGGCGTGCCATTCGCAGTCGATGCCGTGCTCGGCCTGGCGCTGCTGCAACAGGTCCAGCGCCTCGATCGACAGCTTCCAGACTCGGCGTGCGTCGTCCAGTCCGAGCTGGGCCTCGATCACGTCCTGGTCGCAGGCCAGGCCGTGGATGGCCTGGCCGCCATTGCGGCCGCTGGCGCCGCTGCCGATCTCGCATGCCTCGAGCAGCCGCACCTGGCGGCCGCGCCGTGCCAGGTCGATTGCTGCAGAAAGGCCGGCCAGCCCGCCGCCGACGATGGCGACGTCGCAGCGCACGTCGCCGTCCAGCGGCGCGAAGCTCAGCGTGCGTGGGGTCGTCGCCGCGTAATAAGAGTTCCGGGCCAGGCCCTGGTCGATTTGCAGCAGGCGCACGGTCGATGCTAGACGGCCCTCTTCAGCATGGTCCCCATCGCCTTCGAGGCCGATGGGGTGAAGAACACCTTGTCCATGCCGGTGGTCGCGCCATCGAGTTCGGCTGCCTGATCCTGGATGGCCTTCACCCTGCGCGGCGCCTGCTTGAACTGCCGGTTGCTCGTGAACGGCATCCAGAAGGCGTCGGGGTCGGTGCACATGGGGGGTTTCAGCGGCAGGGGCGAGGGCAGAAGTCTAGCCACGCCGCTGCGCGCACGACGCAAACCGGTGGCGCGGGCCCTCACGCGGCGTCAGTCGTCGCGTGCGGCAGCCGCCTGCTGCAGCGCCTGCTGGTGGCGCTTGGCTTCGGGGTAGATCAGGGACTCTTCGAGCCCGATGTGCTCGTGGTACAGCGCCGTGAACACCGGCAGGGCGTTGCGCAGCATGGTCAGGTCGTACCAGTTGTAGCCATTGGCGATGGCCTCGATCTGCGGCGCCAGTTGCAGCCAGTCTTCTTCCAGCCAGCCATGGCCTTGCTGCAGGCGGCGCACGTGCTGCACCAGTTCGGCGTCGTCGCTGTCCAGCAGCGGCGGAAAGACGAACTGCTCTTCCTCTGCATGATGCTGGCGCGCGCTGGCGCCAAAGAAGTCATGGATCGCCTGCGCACTGGCACGCGCGATGGCGTCGGGCCCGTTGTCGTCGACATGCCTGAGCAGACGGTCGAACTGCGCCAGCATGTCCAGCGTTTGTGCATGCGTGCGGTCAAGGGTTTCGAAGCGCGGCAACGACGGTGCCGGGCTGCGCGACGGGCGGGCTTTGCCCTCGGAGTGGGCCGAGGCTGATGTCATGGTGTGAACTCCTTCGCTGAGCGCTCATTCTTGGGCTGGCGCCAGGCCTCGTCTTGCGCCCGGTCAAGCTCGCGGCGATGAAGCCGCGATGCGCCCGCACAGGTAGGTCCAGACGAAGTTGGCGGCGGCCTGGCTGCTCAGCTCGGCGTGGTCATAGGGTGGTGCGACCTCGACACAGTCCATGCCGACGAAGGGCAGGGCAGCCAGTTCCTCGAGCAGGGTCAGCACCTGGTTGCTGCTCAGGCCGCCGGGTTCGGGGGTTCCGGTGCCCGGGGCGAAGGCGGGGTCCAGGCAATCGATGTCCAGGCTCAGGTAGACCGGCGGGTTGCCCAGCGAATGCAGCCTGGACCGGATGGTCTGCAGCACCGGCTGCAGTTGGGCCGGACTTTCCAGCCCGCGCATGGCCCGGGCGCTGAAGATCAGCCCGCCCTGGTCTTGCACAAAATCGCGCGCCTGACGCTGGCCGGCCGAGCGTATGCCCAGTTGCACGAAACCAGCGGACAGCACCAGACCTTCGTGCATCGCCTCGCTGACCCAGGTGCCGTGGCCGCTGGGTTCGCCGAAGTGGTCGCTCCAGGTGTCGCAATGGGCGTCGAAATGAATCACCGCCAGCGGCCGCTGCAGCCAGGCGCGATAGGCACGCAGCAGCGGCAATGTGATCGAGTGGTCACCGCCCAGCCAGACCATGTGCTGCGCCGCCAGCAGCGGCGGCAGCAAGGGCGCCAGCGCGGCGCGCATGGCCTCGATCGAGGTGTTGGGCAGCGCCAGATCGCCGTGGTCGGCCAGCAGCCCGATCGGCGTGACGTCGAAGTGCGGGTGGATGCCGTCACACAGCATGTGGCTGGCCTGCCGGATCGCCCTCGGCCCCAGCCGTGCCCCGGGCCGGTTGGTGGTGGCCCCGTCCCAGGCGATGCCGGCGACGCCGAAGGGCTGGTCGGCGGCGGCGTCGACCTTCAGAAAGCGCTGATCGGACAGGAAGGCAAAGCTGGACATCGCGCGGCACACTGGAGGCTGATCGGACCTGCCATTAGACCTGCCATTAGACCTGCCATTGGAACTGCCAATCGACCTCCCATCAGACAGACCCACCATCCGAGCCTGAACCATGAAGCCCATCCTGATCCTGCAGCACCTTTCAGCCGACGGCCCGGGCTACTTCGGCCACTGGCTGCGCGAGCAGGCTGTGCCTTTCGAGGTGTGCAACACCCAAGCCGGGCCGGATTTCCCGCCCGCGCTGGACACCTTTTCAGCGCTCGCCGTGCTGGGCGGCGAAATGAGCGCCAACGACCCGCTGCCGTCGCTGCGCCAGGCCGAGGCCCTGATCCTGCAGGCGGTGAATGCCGACAAGCCGGTGATCGGCCACTGCCTGGGCGGGCAGTTGATGGCACGCGCACTGGGCGGGCGGGTGATGGATTCGCCGGCACCCGAGATTGGCTGGCAGCGCATCGATCTGCTGCCGGGCGCGCAGCCGCAGTCGTGGTTCGGTCAGCGCACGCAGGCCACGGTCTTCCAATGGCATTTCGAGGCTTTCGAGTTGCCGCCTGGTGCCACCGCCTTGGCCCGCAGCCCGGTCTGCACGAATCAGGCGTTCGCGCTTGGCCCGCACCTGGGCATGCAGTTCCACGTCGAGGTCGATGTCGACAAGGTCACGCGCTGGTCGCACGACAAGGGCGAACGCTGGCGTGCGGCGCAGCAGCAATACCCTGCGACCGTGCAGGGCCCTGAAGCGCTGCGCGCCGGCTTGCAGTCGCACCTGCCCGCGCAGCAAGGGCTGGCCAGGCAGCTGTATGGGCGCTGGTTGCAGGCGGTATCTCGGCGGTAGGGGCAGGTTTCAGCATCGCGAAATCACACTTTCACAATGTGAAACGAACGCATGCGGCGACGCAGCAAAATTCGCCATATGGAAGAGTCTCGTTCCATATCGTGAAGTCAAGAAGTCAAGTTGTTGAATTTATTGAATAACTTTTCATGTCTTCTATAAGACACAAGTGTTGGCACGCTTTGGAGCAAGCGTTAACCTGACAGGGTTGAATCTTGATTCCACTTCAGCAACAACCGGAGCCCCGACATGAGCAGACCCACCCGTGAACAGCAAGCCGCCGCCCTCGAGAAGGACTGGGCTGAGAACCCCCGCTGGAAGGGCATCCAGCGCGGCTACAGCGCCGCCGACGTGGTGCGCCTGCGCGGGTCGCTGCAGGTTGAGCACACCCTGGCCAAGCGCGGTGCCGAAAAGCTGTGGACGCTGATCAACACCGAGCCCTTCGTCAACACGCTGGGCGCGCTGACCGGCAACCAGGCCATGCAGCAGGTCAAGGCCGGCCTGAAGGCGATCTACCTGTCGGGCTGGCAGGTGGCGGCCGACGCCAACGACAACGGTGAGATGTACCCCGACCAGAGCCTTTACTCGGTGGACTCGGTGCCCAAGGTTGTCAAGCGCATCAACGGCGCCTTTGCCCGCGCCGACCAGATCCAGTGGAGTGAAGGCAAGGACGACATCGACTACTTCGCGCCCATCGTCGCCGACGCCGAAGCCGGCTTTGGCGGTGTGCTGAACGCGTTCGAGCTGATGAAGGCCATGATCGACGCCGGTGCCGCCGGCGTGCACTTCGAGGACCAGCTGGCCAGCGTCAAGAAGTGCGGCCACATGGGTGGCAAGGTGCTGGTGCCCACGCGCGAAGCGGTGGCCAAGCTGGTGGCTGCCCGCCTGGCTGCCGACGTGATGGGCACACCCACCATCCTGCTGGCGCGCACCGATGCCGAAGCGGCCGACCTGGTGACCAGCGACGTCGACGACAACGACCGCGCCTTCCTGACCGGTGAGCGCACCGTCGAAGGCTTCTTCAAGTCGAAGAACGGCCTCGAGCAATCGATCAGCCGCGGCCTGGCCTATGCGCCGTATGCCGACCTGATCTGGTGCGAGACCGGCAAGCCCGACCTGGTCTTTGCCAAAGCCTTTGCCGACGCCATCCACGCCAAGTTCCCGGGCAAGCTGCTGGCCTACAACTGCAGCCCCAGCTTCAACTGGAAGAAGAACCTGGACGACGCCACGATCGCCAAGTTCCAGCGCGAGCTGGGTGCCATGGGCTACAAGTTCCAGTTCATCACGCTGGCCGGCTTCCACAGCCTGAACTACAGCATGTTCGAACTGGCACACGGCTACGCGCGCAACAACATGACGGCGTTCGTCGAACTGCAACAGAAGGAGTTCGCTGCTGCCGACAAGGGCTTTACCGCGGTGAAGCACCAGCGCGAGGTCGGCACCGGCTACTTCGACGCCGTGACGACGACCATCGAGCGTCAGGCCTCGACCGCAGCGCTGAAGGGTTCGACCGAAGACGAACAGTTCTTCGACGGCACGAACCATTGACCCCCGAGGCGGCCTGACAGCCGCCCGCGGGGCTTGCTTTCGGCGTTGCGGCCTGGTTTGGCCGCGGCGCCTTTTTCGTCCTCAGCTGCGCTTTCTGCGCCACACCAGCAAGCCAAAGCAGACGGAGCTGATCGCCAGTGCCAGCAGCAGCAGCGGGCTGTTCAGTGCCTGCAGCGAATGCCAGGCGTCGCCTGCCGCCCAGGATGGGTAAGCACGCAGTACCTCGACCGGGTCCGAGGTCGGTGTGAAGCGCATGCCGCCGGGGCTGGCGCCGTAGACGAAGGAGCGACCGACGTTGATCATCAACTCGCGCCCCAGGTCCCACACCGCGCGATAGCCGAACACCTTGTCCAGCAGGTTGGCCAGCACCACGAGCCCGATCGCCAGCGCCGGTATTCCCCAACGTTTGAGCCAGGCCGACGCCGCCATCACCAGCAGGATCAGCGGCGACAGCCAGATCGTGGCCAGCACCAGGCCCAGCGCGGTGCGCAGCATCGTGCTCAACCAGGCCAGAGCAATCAGTCCCCAGGGCAGGCTGAACCACTCCCCCAGGCCGATGAAACGTGCGACGAGCAACAGCGAGACCAGATGTCCGGCCAGCATGCCCAGGCCCAGCGCCGCCAGCGGAAACAGCAGCAGATGGACCAGCAGCGGTGCCGACAGCGCCGGCAGGTGCCCCACCGGCAGCGACAGCCAGAACTCGATCGACCGATCCTGTTGATCACGGCGCGCCAGCCCGGGCGACTGCAGCAGCGCACTGAACCAGGCCAGCACGAAGCTCAGCACCCCGGTTCCGACGATGGCCGCGGTGGCCAGCGCCAGCGCTGGCGCGCGGCCGAAGTCGAGCACCACGTCGGTGTCGTTGACGTTGACCGTCACGTGGCCGACCAGCAGTGCCAGCAACGCGATGAAGAGCGGCGCCGCGACGATCACCATCCACCCCAGACGATGCTGGTACCACTCGCGTAGCAACAGGGTCTTGAAACTTGTCATCGTCGATGTCCTCGTCAGAATTGGGTGCGTTCGGCTTCGGGTGCGCGCGTGAGGGCGATGAACAGGTCGACCAGGCTGGGTCGAATGCGCCGGCCCAGGGCCTGCACCGACGCTGGCGGCTCACCGTCGAACAGCGCCGCGCTGCCGCCCTGCACGCGGTAACGCAGCAAGGGGTGCGCGGCCGCCATATCGGCGGCGACGGTCGCGTCGTGGCCCAACGCGACGAAGCGCTTGTCGATGTCTTCCAGGCTGATCGACAGCGCCAGCCGGCCTTCGTTGAGCATCATCACGTCGGACACCAGGGTCTCGATCTCTTCCACCTGGTGCGTGCTGATCACCACGCTGCGCTCGCCGTCGCACCACTCGTCGATCAGCATCTCGTAGAAGGCCTTGCGCGAGATCACGTCCAGGCCCAGCGTGGGCTCGTCCAGGATCATCAGCCGGGCGTCGATTGCGGCCACCAGCGCCAGGTGGGCCTGCACGACCATGCCCTTGGACAGCGTTTTCACCTTGTCCGACAGACGCACGCTGGTTCGCTTGAGCAAGGTGCGGGCACGTTCGGCTGAAAAGGCCGGATGCAGCCCCGACATCAGCGTGATCAGTTCGCCCACTCGCGCCCAGCGTGGCAGCACCGCCACGTCGGGGATGTAGCACACGTGCTGCAGCAGCGGCACGCGCTGGCGGCGCGGGTCCATGCCCAGCACCTGCAAGCTGCCGGCGCCACCGCACAGGCCCACCATGGCTTTCATCAGCGTGGTCTTGCCGGCCCCGTTGTGCCCGAGCAGGCCAACCACGCGGCCCTTGGGAATGCTAAAGCTGACGTCGTCCACGGCCACCTTGCTGCCATAGCGCAGGGTCAGTTGTCGCGCCTCGACGAGCGCATCGTTCATTGCACATCCTCCCAGTTCAGGTCACGCGGACCCAGGCCCAGCCGACGCAGCCGCTGGCGCAGCCGCGGCCATTCGTCGTTGAGAAAACGATCGCGCTCCAGGTCGCGCAGCCGCTGTCGCGCGCCTGGCCTGACGTACATCCCGAGTCCGCGTCGAGTCTCCAGAAGCCCCTCGTCACCCAGTGCCTGCAACGCACGGTTGACGGTCAGCGGATTGAGCAGGTACTGCCCGGCCAGGCTGCGCACCGAGGGCATCGGTTCGCCTTCGGCCGGATCGCCGTCGAGCAGGCCGGCCGCCAGCAGGTCGGCCAGTTGCTGGTAGATCGGCAGCTGTAGATCCCAGGTCTGCATCGGCTGCGCCTTGGTGTATTGCTGAGGTAGCACACCATAGCGGCAGGCGATCCTGACGGCGGAGCGGATGCGACGGACTGCCGGCCGGTGCGACGAACTGCAGCCGCCGGAGCGTGGCTGCGTCTGCAGCTACATCGACGACAGCAGCATCTGCAGGTAGTCGTCGCGGGTGGCGAGTCGCGGGTTGGTTTTGTGGCAGTGGTCGGCCATCGCGCCGTCGATCACGCGTTCGAACAGATCCGGCGCGACGCCCATGGCGCGCAAGCCGCTGGGCAAGCCCAGGCGGGCGTTCATCGCCGTGATCGCGTTTGCCAGTTCAGCGCCTTGGCGGTCGCAGCCCGGCAGGCCCATCGCGTGCGCCATGCGCTGCAGCCGCTGCTCGGCCTGGATCGACGGCGCTTCGGCATTGAAGCGGATCACCGCCGGCAGGAACATGGCGTTCAGCGTGCCATGGTGCAGCCGCGGGTCGACGCCGCCCAGGCTGTGCGACAGCGAGTGCACGCAGCCCAGACCCTTCTGGAACGCCATCGCGCCTTGCATGCTGGCGCTCATCATGGCCCAGCGGGCGTCGCGGTCGCTGCCATCCCGCGTGGCGCGTTCGATGTGCGCCCAGCCGCGCACCAGCCCGTCCAGCGCAATGCCGTCGGCCGGCGGGTTGACGGCCGGCGCCATGAAGGTCTCCATGCAGTGCGCGATGGCGTCCATGCCGGTGGCCGCCGTCAGCAGCGGCGGCAGGCCCAGTGTCAGGCCGGGGTCGAGCAGTGCCGCCCGGGGCATCAGGTGCCAGCTGTGAAAGCCCAGCTTGCGGCCATCGTCCAGGATCAGGATGGCGCCGCGCGCCACCTCGCTGCCGGTGCCGGCCGTGGTGGGCACGGCGATCAGCGGCGCCGCACGGTCGGTGATCCTTGCGCTGCCGCCTTCGATGGTGGCGTAGGTCTTCAGCGGCCCTTCGTGGGTGGCCGCGATGGCCACGCCCTTGGCCAGGTCGATGCTGCTGCCGCCGCCCACCGCCACCAGGCCGTCGCAGCCTTCGGCCTGGTAGACGGCGCAGGCTGCGCGAACGCCGGCCTCGGTCGGATTGCTGGGTGTCTGGTCAAATACCGCATGCGCCAGGCCGCCCAATGCGGCCAAGACCTCGGCCAGCACGCCGGCATCACGCACCCCGGCGTCACTCACGATCAGCGGCTTGTGCATGCCGAGGCGGCGGCATTCGTCCGGCAGCAGGCGCACGGTGCCGAAGTCGATGTCGATCTGGGTCAGGTACTGGATGCGGGCCATCAGTGGGTCAAGGGCAGGGCGAAGTGATCCTGAAGTATGAGCTGCAGCCGCATTCAGGCACCGATGTCGAGCACGCGCAGGCACAGCTTACCGAGGTCGCGTCCGAAATGCGCCCGCACGGTGCGCACGCGCACTGGCGTGCCGGCTTTGGGCATCACGACAGAAGGGTCCTGCAGCGCCGCGTAGGTCAGCGAATCCATGCTGGCCTCGGTCTGTCGACCCAGCCGCCATTTGTCGGAGACCAGGGTCGCACCCATGCTGCGAATCGAGCCCTTCATCGTGGGGTTGGACCACAGCTTGCGCTCGCGCGGGCACAGATTGGCGACGTAGACATCGGCGCGACCGGACACCAGCTGCTCAAAGGCGTCGCGGGCCATGCGGTCACCGTTGGCCTGCACCTCGAGCCGCAACTTGGCGACGTCGTTGGCGCTGTACGTGGCACCGTTGCCCGAGTTCCCGGACGGCAGCTTCAACACCTCGGACTGGGCATCCGCCGCACAAGGCGCCTGCTGATAGACCGTGCCCCCGTTGACGGCGCACTTGTAGGTGGCGGCCAGCAGTGGCAACGGCGCGACCAGAATCAGGGCCAGTGGCAAGGTCAGTGACAGTCGGTTTCGGCGTTGATTCATGGGTGGTGTGGGGTGGCGGCTGCGGGATTCGGCAGCATCATCGCCGCTGATGTGGCTCGCAGCATTGAGCCCGCGGGCCGTGTGTGTCGGATGCCACATCCGACACATGGCGTCGATGCGCGTCGCGTTGACGGTCGGCGACTGCGGCGAACGTATGCTCGTGGCCTTGCAACCCGCCCGATCGATCTCTTGAGCACCCATCTGCTAACCCCTGCCATGGCCGGCCTGCTCGACCGCATCCGGCGTGTCGGGCGCCAGCCCTGGCACCGGTTGAGCCCGGACGAGGCGCGCAAGGCGTATGTGCTGGGTGCCGAGGTGCTGGAGCCACCACGCGCGCCACTGTCCCGGGTGCAGGACTTGACGCTGCCTGGCGGTGATGGCGGCGAGCGGCCGGCGCGGCTGTACGCGCCGTCGACGCAACGCCTGCCACTGCTGCTGTACTTTCATGGCGGCGGCTTCGTCATCGGCGGGCTCGAGACCCACGACAGCCTGTGCCGCCAGCTGGCGCTGCGCAGCGGCTGCGCGGTGCTGGCGCTGGACTACCGGCTGGCGCCCGAGCACCGCTTTCCGGCGGCCGTGGACGACAGCTGGGCGGCCATGCGCTGGCTGGCGCAGCACGCCGATGCGCTGGGCCTGGACGGCCGCCGGCTGGCGGTGGGTGGCGACAGTGCGGGTGGCACGCTGGCCGCGGTGTCGGCCTTGCATGCCCGTGACATCGGCGTACCGCTGGCGCTGCAGCTGCTGATCACGCCCGGCACCACGGCGCATGCCGACACGCCATCGCACAAGCTGTTCGCCAACGGGTTTCTGCTCGACGCCGCAGCGATCGACTGGTTCTTCGACCATGCCATCGACTACCACCACCGGCGCGACTGGCGCTTTGCGCCGCTGCTGGTCGAAGACGTGGACGGCGTCGCGCCGGCCTGCGTGATCCTGGCCGAATGCGATCCGCTGGTCGACGAAGGCCTGGCTTATGCCGACCGGCTGCGAGCCGCTGCGGTGGCCGTGGACCTCGAGCTGTACCGCGGTGTCACGCATGACTTCATCAAGATGGGCCGCGTGCTGAATGAAGCCGGGCATGCCCTCGACGCCGCGGCCGCGGCTTTGAAGCAAGCCCTGAAACCTTGAACCCACCTGTGTTCGCCCAGTGAGCCTGCCATGAGCCAACGATCCGACTTCCGCCACTTCGAACGCCTGCGCGTGCGCTGGGTCGAGGTCGACATGCAGAAGATCGTCTTCAATGGCCACTACCTGACGTACATCGACACCGCCGTGGCCGGCTACTGGCGTGCCTTGGCCATGCCCTACCACGAGGTGATGGAGCTGCTGCAGGGTGACCTGTACGTGCGCAAGGCGACGCTCGAGTACGAAGGCTCGGCGCGCTATGACGACCAGCTGGACGTGGGCGTGCGCTGCGCGCGCATCGGCAACTCGTCGGTGGTCTTTGAAGGCGCGGTGTTCCGCGCTGAAGAGCGGCTGGTGCTGGGTGAACTGGTCTATGTGTTCGCCGACCCGGCCACGATGCGCAGCAAGGCCGTACCGCCCGATCTGCGCGAGGTGCTGCTGGGCTTCGAGGCCGGCAAGCCCATGGTCGACGTGCGCGTGGGCACCTGGGACCAACTGGGCCGCGAGGCGCAGAAGATCCGCAGCGTGGTGTTCATCGACGAGCAGAAGATTCCGGCCGAGATGGAGTGGGATGCCGCCGACGCCGAGTGTGTGCACGCGGTGGCCTACAACCGCTTCGGCATGGCGCTGGCCACCGGCAGGCTGCTCGAACATGTGCCGGGCACGGCCAAGATCGGCCGCATGGCGGTGCTGCCGGCGATGCGTGGCAGCAACATCGGCCGCGCGGTGCTGGACGCGCTGATGGCGGTGGCGCGCGCGCAAGGTGAACGCGAGGTGCTTCTGCATGCGCAGATCAGCGCCGCGGGTTTCTACCAGCGCGCGGGATTCCAGACGCGCGGGCCACAATTCGACGAGGCCGGCATCGCCCACGTGGAGATGGTGCGCGTGCTGTAGACACGTTGCCCGCAGGGGCGCAACCCGCTGCCCCGCCAGAAGGAACCCTTCGTGAAACTGCTCGAACTGCTGGCCAAGGCGTGCGCGGTCGTGGCCGGTGTGCTGATGACCGTGATCACGCTGATGACTTGCGTCAGCCTGATCGGCCGCAACACGGTGGGCTGGACCATCGTTGGCGACTTCGAGCTGTCGGGCGCGACCGCGGGTGCGGCGATCGCGTTGTTCCTGCCCTGGTGCCAGGTCCGTCGCGGCAACATCATCGTCGACTTCTTCACCACCCGTGCCCCAGCGGCCACCAACGCGGCGCTCGACCGCATGGGCGCGCTGCTGTATGCGCTGGCGCTGGGCCTGATGACCTGGCGCACGAGCATCGGCGGCATCAACGCGTGGTCCAGCCAGTCGACCACGATGATGATGGGGTTCCCCGAGTGGGTGGTCTATGCGTTCATGGTGCCGCCGCTCTTGCTGTGCACGCTGATCGGGCTGGCACAGGCGACCCTCGGCATGGACAAGGGGGTTCGCTGATGTCTCCCCTGATGCTGTGCCTGCTGATCTTCGGCGTGATGCTGCTGCTGATGGCGCTGCGCACGCCGATCGCGGTGGCGATGTTCGCCGCCGGTTCGGTGGGCTACGTGGTGCAGGCTGGCTGGCTGCCGCTGGCCAACTTCCTGAACACGCAGGCCTTTGCGCGATTTGCCAGCTACGACCTCAGCGTGATCCCGCTGTTCATCCTGATGGGCAACTTCGCCACCCAGGGCGGTATTTCGCGTGCGCTGTTCGAGTTCGCGTCGGCCCTGATGGGACGCTTCAAGGGCGGACTGGCGATGGCCGCGGTGCTGGCCAGCGCGGCGTTTGGCGCCATCTGCGGATCATCGGTGGCCACCGCCGCCACCATCACCAGCGTGGCCCTGCCCGAGATGCGCCGCCACGGCTACAGCGGGCGGCTGGCCACCGGCACGCTGGCGGCCGGCGGCACGCTGGGCATCCTGATCCCGCCGTCGGTGCCGCTGGTGATCTACGCCATCCTGACCGAACAGAATATCGCCAAACTGTTTGCCGCGGCCATGGTGCCCGGGTTCATCGCGATGCTGGGCTACATGGCCGCGATCGCGATCTACGTGCGGCTGGTGCCCGGGCAGGCGCCAGACGACGACCAGGCGGCGCGGGTGACGCCCGCGCTGCTGATCGGCGTGCTGCCGATCGCCATCATCTTCACGATCGTGTTCGTCGGCATCTACGGCGGATTCTTCACGCCCACCGAAGGCGCGGCGGTGGGTGCCGCTGCCACTTTTGTTGCCGCGCTGGCCCGGCGCGAGCTGAGCTGGGCCGGCTTCAAGCAGTGCCTGTACGGCACCGCCGAATCCTCGGCGATGATCTTTCTGATCTTCCTCGGTGCCGACTTGATGAATTCGGCGCTGGCGCTGACCCAGGTGCCGGCGCAGCTGGCGTCGGTGGTGCAGGGCTGGGGCCTGTCGCCGGTGCTGGTGGTGTCGGCCATCCTCGTCTTCTACGTGGTGCTGGGCGCCGTGATGGACGAGCTGAGCATGATCCTGCTGACCATCCCGATCTTCTTCCCGCTGATCATGGGGCTGGATTTCGGCATGCCCAAGGAGAGTGTGGCCATCTGGTTCGGCATCATGGTGTTGATGACGGTGGGCTTCGGCCTGCTGGCGCCACCCGTGGGGCTGAACGTCTACGTGGTCAACGGCCTGGCCAAGGACGTGCCGATCGCCGAAAGCTACCGTGGAGTGATGCCGTTCCTGATCAGCGACACGCTTCGCACCTTGCTGCTGCTGCTGTTTCCGTCGATTTCGCTGTGGTTCCTGCAGTTCCTGAAGTAGTGGCGGCTTCGGGAAAACCGCGACAACGTCGACCAAGGCAGGGCGTTAAGGTGCCGTCCGCAGCCCACCCATCGGAGAAATCCCCATGAAAAGACGCAGTTTCGTGCACGGCGCGGCCGTTGCCGCCAGCCTGGGCACACCGCTGGCCGCACTGGCCCAGCAGGCCGTCACGCTCAAGTTCCACACCTTCATGTCGCCGCAGTCCAACGTCTGGCTGGGCATGCACAAGCCATGGATGGACAAGGTCGAGAAAGAGTCGGGTGGCCGCATCAAGTTCGAGGCCTATCCGGCGATGCAGCTCGGCGGCACGCCGGTTCAACTCTACGACCAGGCTCGTGACGGCGTGGTCGATGTCGTCTGGACCTTGCCCGGCAATACCTCCGGGCGCTTTCCGCGCGTCGAGGTGTTCGAGCTGCCGTTCATCATGAACAACGCCGAGGCCACGTCCAAGGCCTACTGGGAGTACGTCCAGACCCAGGCCCCCGACGAGTTCAAGGACACCCACGTGCTGGCCCTGCACGTGCACGGCCCGGGCATGTTCCATTCGGCCACCAAGCTGATCAAGAGCCCGACCGACCTGAAGGGCATGAAGGTGCGTGGCCCCACGCGCCAGGTGACCAAGATGCTGGGTGCGGTAGGCGCGATCCCGGTGGGCATGCCGCTGCCGCAGATCCCCGACGCGCTGAGCAAGGGCACGATCGACGCCTGCGTCATCCCCTGGGAGGTGGTGCCCTCGGTCAAGGTGCACGAACTGACCAAGTTCCACAGCGAGTTCGATCACGCTGGGCCGGCGCTGTACACCACCACCTTCGTGATGACCATGAACAAGGCCCGCTACGAGGGACTGGCGCCCGACCTGAAGAAGGTGATCGACGCGAACTCGGGTCAGGCCACGTCGGGCTGGCTGGGCAAGACGCAGCAGGGCAACGACATCCCCGGCCGCAAGACCGCGGTCGATCGCGGCAACACCATCTACCAGTTCACCCCTGCGCAGCGCGAAGAGTTCGTCAAGCTGTCGGCGCGCATCGACGACGAATGGGTGGCCGACCTGGACAAGCGCGGGCACAAGGGCAAGGAACTGCTGGCCACTGCGCGCTCACTGATCGCCAAGCACGGTAAGGCTTGAGCGCCGGAAGGCGGCGAACGCCCTGAGCCGGTCGAGCGTGCATCTCGCGCTCGGCCGGCAATGCCTGACGACGTTCTGCGCCGCGTGGACTGACATCGGCGGGGTCCGGAGACGCCATCCACCGCTTGTTGTCAGGCCGCGGCGTTCCAGACCACGAAGTCGGCCGCCTGTGATTGCTCGACCAGGCGATCGATCACCTGCAGCAGCGTATCGCTGGCCCGGCTGGGGTCGGTCTCGAACAACTGCGACGCGTAGCCCAGGCGGGCGTCGCGCGCGCGGTCGCTGCTCAGGACATCGATCAAGGTCTGGCTGAAGTCTTCGACCTGAAAAGGCACGCGAAACTCACCCGGCGGAACCAGGCTGAAGTCGGGCTCGTAGCGCTGATGCCCGCCCTCGTGCAGTTCGAGTGTCAGCACCGGCTTGCCGGTCAGCAGGTAGTCGAACATGATCGACGAGTAATCCGTCACCAGCGCATCGAAGCGGTGCAGCCACGGGTAGATGTCGACGCCGGGGTCGATCAGGTGCAGGCCTTCAATTTCGCCCTCTCCCTGAGACCAGCCGTCGAAGTAGGCCGGGTGCGCCTTGAAGAACACCTCGGCACCGTTGCGCCGCGCGAATTGCAGGGCATGGGCGAGAAACTCGGTCTCGGTCAGCGGGGTCGACTTGCCGCGCTGCCAGGTGGGCACGATCAGCACCGCCGGGGCCTGACCCTGCAAGGCCTGGATCGACCGTGCCGGAAGTTCGGCGCCCAGCCACTCGTTGTCTGCTGCGGCGCGCATGATGACCTCGTTGCGGGGCATGCCTGCGCGCAGCAGCGAACGGCAGCCGAAGACCTCGCGCCAATAGCCATCCAGCCTGGATGAGGTGCTCAGCACATGGTCGGCCGCACAATTGGCCATCCAGTACTGGCGGATGTCGGCACCGCGTGCACCCAGGTACGGCAGCAGCTGCAGGTTCAGCCGCTTGACCGACACGCCATGCCACAGCTGAACCTGCTGTGCGCCGGCCAGGCAACCCAGCAGCGACAGCGAAAGGCCGACGCTCTCGAAGGGATTGATCGTGAATACCGCCACCGCGGCGTGCAGGAACGTGTCGATCGTGACGTCGCAACTGGCGTCGATGGCCAGGCAGGGAAGGCCTCTGGCTGTCAGGTCGGCCGCCAGCGCCGGACTGGTGGTGCACCACAGCACGTCATAGCCGCGTGCGCTGGCCAGCGCACGCAGGTACAGGTACTTGGAGTTGTCCGAGAAGGTGGTGCGGCCGAAGAACAGCACCAGCGGCCGCTTGCGCAGCTTGCGGGACAGGCGCTCGCAGTCGCGCTCGGACTGGTGCTCCTGCAGACGGCTCAGGTGCTTGCGGGTGAGGTCGGGTGTGGATCCTGAGGTGGCTGCTGGGGTGGCAGCAGGGATCGGTGCGGGAGCAAGTCTGGCCATGGTCAGTTTCGGTTCTAGGTTTGGGCGGTAGGCCTAGGCGGCGCTGCCCAACGGGCCCAGCAAGTGGCGGTAGATGTCGATCTTGTAATAGCTGCGGCCCAGGCTGGCCGCGATCATCGACAAGGTCTTGCGCGTGTAGAACGACACATGGCCGTTGCGCGGCGCCACGTACCAGTCATCGACCCAGCGGCCGCCGACGTCGGCAAAGTCGCGCGTCGAAAACAGGATCACGCCATGTGCTGCCGTCCAGCTCGACAACTCGGCGAACAACTGCAGCGGTTGCGTGGTGTGCTCGGCCACCTCGACACACACCACCAGGTCAAAGTCACCCTGGGCGGGTTTGACGGGCTTGGCGTGATAGGGGTCATAACCCTCTACATGCGCAAATCCGGCTTCACGCAGCAGGTCAACGGTGCGGCCGTTGCCGCAGCCGAAGTCCAGGATGCGCAGGCGCCGGTCGGTAAACAGCCGGCTCACCCGGTCGGCCGTCTTGCGCGGCCGCACGGTGTCGAAGTTGGGGTCAAACAGCACGTACTCCGCGTTGTAGACATGGCACCGAAAATCATCGTGCGTCCAGTCGTCAAAGGCGTCGGTGAAGGCGAATTCGCAGTGGCTGCAGCGGTAGTACGGCACCGGCACCCCACGCGCCCTGCCACGCCGCGCGTTGTAGCCGTAGCAGTCGCGGTCGAAGTCCACGTAGCCTGCCAGCAGTGCAGCGTTGCCGCAGCACTTGCAGTCGGCTTCGGACGTGAACAGGATGGGCAGCGGCAGCGGCGCTGGTGCGGCGGCAACCGCCGGGGGCTGGTCTTGGTCTTGCAGGGCGTTCATCACGGGACCTCGAGTCTCAGACGGCACTCACGGCCGCGCCAACCTTGACGCCCGCCTTCAGTGCCGTGCTTGAAATGCCGGTGGTGCGCGGCAGGTAGAGCACCTGGCACAGGGACCTGAGATGGTCGAACTTGCCTGACCAGTCGTCACCCATCACGAAGGCGCTGATGCCGTATTCGCGAATGTCGTGTTCCTTCTGCGCCCAGTCGCTCTCGGCGATGGCCAGGTCGACGTAGCGGCAGGCGCGCACGATTTCGATCCGGTCTTCGAAGGGAACGGTCGAGCGTTTGCCCTTGATCGCATTGAATTCATCGGTGGATACGGCCACGACCAGAAACCCGTAGCGTTCCTTGATGCGGCGGAACAGGCGAACGTGGCCGACATGAAACAGGTCGTAGGTGCCGTAGGTCAGTGCGGTGCCAGATCGGGCGTCGGGTGCGGCCCGCAGTTGCGGGCGATGGGGCTGAGCGGTGGTCTTCATGCGCATTCCGGCAGGCCAGCCAGGGCCAGCTCCTCGATCACCAGTGCAGTCAGCCGTTGCCCGGCGTTGCCGTCGTGGTGGTCGAACCACTCCCGGTGCAACCGGGCACGTGCCTGCGCATGGGCTTGGGTCTGCCCCAGGTCGGTCCGCCGCAGTGCCTTGGCGAGTGCCGCGGCGTCATCGAACAGCGGCCCCGGCAGCTCCGGCAGCTTGTCGTCGAACAGCTTGCGCGACCTTTGCGTGTAGGCCGCGTGGTCGGGGCGGAAGAACAGCACCGGACGGTCCAGGTGCAGGTAGTCGAACATCACCGATGAATAGTCGGTGATGAGCGCCGAGGTCTTGCCCAGCAGCGGGTAGAGGTCGCTGCGCGGCTGCACGAAGGCTACGCCGGGCAGCAGCGGCGCCAGCTTCGGGATCTGTGGGCTTTCGACCGGGTGCAGGTTGACGACCAGCAGGTCGCCGCCTTGCATCGCGGCCTGCGCCAGCTTGTCAAGCCCGGCCTGCAGCACCCATTCGGACCGGCCATCGCGGAAGGTGGGGGCGTAGAGGATCACACGCTTGCCGCCTGAGAGCGCGGCCTGCGCGCGCTCGTAGGTCTCAAGGTCGCAGCCGGCCAGGTCGGACTCGGTCGGCTCGCGGTACAACACATCGTTGCGCGGGTAGCCGATCGGTGCATAACGCTCGAAAGAGAACCAGCGCCGCCATTCGGCCTCGCCGGCGGCGGCGGTGCCCAGCATCCGCGCGTAGGGGCCGCAGGTGCTCAGCACGCGCGCCAGGTGGGGCCCCAGCGCACGGCCGGACGGCAGGTTGCGCAGGCCGATCTCCTTGATCGACACGCCATGCCACAGCTGCAGCTGGCGCGCACCGGCCAGCAAGGCAGCGGCATAAGGGTTGGGGTTGAGCAGGTGATCGCTGGTCACCACCACCGCCGCCGACAGCACGGTGTGGATGTGCGCGGGTGTCCATTGGGCGTAACTTGTGGGCAGGCAACTGCCGCCCAGCGCAGTGACGATGCCTTCCTGCTCGGCGTTGTAGGGCAACCACCAGACCTGCAGGCCCAGGGCCTGCGCGCGCTGCAGCGTGGCCGCCCAGGCGTACTTGACGTTGCAGCCGAAATAGGTGGTGCCGACGAAAACCACGATGCGCTGCTTGGCGTGCATGCGCGAGACCTGCGCCAGGTCGCGGTTGGCGCGCTCCAGCGACAGCGTCTGCTCGACCTCGCGCAGCTTGGCTTTGACGCTGTCGAGTTCGGCCATCAAGGCATCGCTGGCCTTGGCCTGCTGCACATCAACGACGGCGCCCACCAGCTGATCGATGGCGGCGCTGACCTGGGTGGAAAAGGCTTCCAGCTGTTGCAGCCTTGCGTCCACGTCGGCGACGGCTGCGGGGGCTTCGAGCAGGGTTGCGGTGTCGGTCATGGTGTCCTTGACGCCGGGTCGGCAGGGCAGGGCAGGCGTGGGGCGGATGGGCAACGAACGGGGAACGAATGCGGAACGCCCGGATCTGCGGGCCATGCTAGGCAGGTGGCGCAGAAGCGAGGGGCCGAAAAGGCCCGCGAACGCCCGCCAGAACCGGCCCGACCGGGGGCGAAACCAACCCCTGCCGACGGTGCTTGTAGGAATCTGCCTGACAGCAGGCATGGAAGAAGCGGGACTGAAGCGACGGAAATGGGCTGATCCCGCCCCCCTAATTGAATCCCTACAGTTCGTTTCACACCGTCACACCGACTCGCATCCCCCACCCGACACCGCACCCGACACGCAAAGGCCCCGACATGACATCCGAACAAGTTCTTGCAGAAATCCGCGAAGCCAACCTGTCTTACCTGATGCTGGCCCAGAGCCTGATCCGCAGCGACCGCGAACAGGCCCTGTTCCGCCTGGGCGTGAGCGAGGAGACCGCGGCGCTGATCGGCACGCTGAGCCCGGCGCAGATGATGAAGATCGCCACCGGCAATACGCTGCTGTGCCGCTTCCGCATGGACGACGATCTGGTCTGGAACCTGTTGACCAGCCACGGCAAGGGTGCCGCCAACGACGGCGTGGCACGCCTGCATGCGTCGATCCTGATGGCCGGTCGGCATCAGGAAGCGGCCTGACGCGGCCCTGCTGCCCGAATCGCACAGAACGCCAGGAGCCGACCATGCGCAACAAGAGCATCCTCACCGAAGCCCGCCAGATCGAGCGGGCGGTGATCCTGATCAACCTCGGTGCCCGCTTGCAGGTGCTCGAGAGCGAGACCGACCTCAGCTACGAACGCCTGCTGCGTCTGTACAAGGAAGTCTCGGGCCGCAGCCCCAGCAAGGGCCAGCTGCCGTTTTCCACCGACTGGTTCATGACCTGGCAGCCGAACATCCACGCCAGCCTGTTCCTGAACACCCACGAATACCTGAACAAGGTGGCGGCGCTTGACGAGATCGACACCGTCATCAAGGCCTACCAGCTGTACCTGGAGCAGATCACCGCCCAGGGCCTGGAGCCGCTGTTGAGCGTGACCCGTGCCTGGCGCCTGGTGAAGTTCGTCGACAACGGCATGTTGACGATGACGCTGTGCAGCAAGTGCGGCGGCCACTACGTGACGCACCCGCACGAGATCGCGCGCCACTACGTCTGCGGTCTGTGTGATCCCCCGGCCCGCGCGGGCAAGGGTCGCGCTGCCGGGTCGCTGCAGCTGGGCAGCCCCAGCAGACCGGCGGCAAGGCAGGCGGTGCCCTTGTCATCAACCGAGCTGGCGGCGTGAAGTCTTGCCGCTGCCGGGGCTCAAGGGCAGTGAACGCTGGCCGAAACTGAAGGTCAACGAGTGACGTGAATCCTGTCTCCTCCTGGCACAGTCGTCTGTGCTTTTGGGCGGAACCCTCCGGGGCTCCGCCCTTTTTCTTGGGCGGTCCGATCAGGTCGCTGCAAGAGCAGGGCGAAGCGCCTGCTTCTTCTCGCCCTGGCACAGGGTGCCCAGGGTGACACTGGCACTTCGTGAACACCTTGCAACTGCCTTCGTCACCGGCGTCACCTGCGGCCGGGCCTGCCGCCCAGTGGCTGCGTTGGCCGCTGCCCGCGCTGCTGGCCTGGACGGCCGCCTGGCTGCTGAACCTGCTGATGCTGCGGCTGGGCGTCGGCGATGCCGCGGCCTGGGCGATGTCCGCCGCGGTGGGTGCCGCGCCGGCCTTCAGCGTGGCCGGGCGCTGGCGTCGCGGTTTGATGGTCGCGGGCTTTCCCTTGTCCAGCCTGGCCATGGGCAGCACGGCGCCGGCCTGGGCCTGGCTGCTGGCGGCGCTGGCGCTGCTGCTGGCCTACCCCTTGCGCGCCTGGTCCGACGCGCCGTTCTTCCCCACCCCGCGTCGTGCCTTGCTGGCGCTGGCCGACGCACTGCCGCTGCCGGCCGGCAGCCGCGTGATGGACGCCGGTTGCGGGCTGGGTCATGGCCTGCGCGCGCTGCGCGCAGTGTGGCCCCGGGTGCAGTTGCAAGGCGTGGAGTGGAGCGCTGGCCTGGCCTGGCTGTGCGCGCGCCGCTGCCGCGATGCCGAGGTGCGCCGTGCCGACATGTGGGCCCTGCCCTGGTGCGGCATCGATGTGGTCTATCTGTTTCAGCGCCCCGAGAGCATGGCTCGCGCGTGGGACAAGGCTTGCGCCGAGATGGCGCCTGCCAGTCACCTGGTCAGCCTGGAGTTCGCCGTGCCTGGGGTCGAACCCCTGCTGCGCCTGGACGCCGGGGGTGGCCGGCCGCTGTGGGTCTATCGCATCCCGGCGCGCCATCGCTCAATGAAAGCGCGCATTGGCCGATAAGACAGCGAACCCCTCCCGTACCGGTACCCCCGCACGGGGCAACGACTAGAAACCCAACATGTTCGTCATCGTCGGCTGGATCCTCGCACTCGGCTGCATCTTCGGCGTGTACGTCGTGCACGGCGGCAACATCAGCGTCATCCTGCATGCGTTGCCGTTCGAGATGATCACCATCTTCGGCGCTGCAACGGGCGCCTTCCTGGCCAACAACCAGATGAAGGTGGTCAAGGCGTCGATCCGGGGCCTGGCGGCCTGCTTCAAGGGCAGCAAGTTCAGCAAGGCCCGCTACATGGAACTGCTGGCCCTGATGTACGACATCCTGCAGAAGGCTCGCAAGGAAGGCCTGATGTCGATCGAGAAGGACGTCGAGGAACCGCACAACAGCCCGCTGTTCCAGAAGTACCCGGCGGTGGGCAACGACCACCACGTCACCGAGTTCATCACCGACTACCTGCGCATGATGGTTTCGGGCAACCTGAACGCGCACGAGATCGAATCCTTGATGGACAACGAGATCGACACCCACCATGCCGAAGAACACGCCGCGGTGGCTGCCATCGCGCGCCTGGCCGGCGGGCTGCCGGCCTTTGGCATCGTGGCTGCGGTGCTGGGCGTGGTGAACACCATGGGCTCGGTCGGTCAGCCGCCGGCGGTGCTGGGCGGCATGATCGGTTCGGCCCTGGTCGGTACCTTCCTGGGCATCCTGCTGGCCTACGGCTTCGTCGAGCCGCTGGGTGGCCTGCTGGAACAGAAGGTCGAGGACGCCGGCAAGGAACTGCAGTGCATCAAGACCACGCTGCTGGCCAGCATGCAGGGTTACGCGCCGCAGGTGGCCATCGAGTTCGGCCGCAAGGTGCTGTACTCCGGTGACCGCCCGACCTTCGTCGAGCTCGAATCCCACGTGAAGAAGAAGTAAATCATGGCCGGTGACGCGAAGAAGCTGCAGCCGATCATCATCAAGCGCGTCAAGAAGGGCGGCCATGCCGTGCATGGCGGCGCCTGGAAGATTGCCTACGCCGACTTCGTGACGGCCATGATGGCCTTCTTCCTGCTGATGTGGCTGCTGGGCAGCACCACCGATGGCGACAAGAAGGGCATTGCCGACTACTTTGCGTCGCCGCTCAAGGTGTCGATGCTGGGCGGCGGTTCGGGCTCGGGCGATTCTTCGAGCCTGATCAAGGGCGGCGGCCAGGACCTGTCGCGCAGCAACGGCCAGGTGAAGAGCGGCGAGAACAAGCAAGAGCGCAAGACCGTCAACCTGCAGGCGCTGAAAGCCGAGCAGATCCGCGCCGAGAAAGCCAAGCTCGAAGAGCTGAAGAAGAAGATCGAGGAGAAGGTCGCGGCCAATGCGATGCTGGCGGCGCTGCGCAACCAGATCCGGCTGGACATGACGCGTGACGGGCTGCGCATCCAGATCGTCGACGAAGGCAGCCGGCCGATGTTCGACAGCGGCTCGGCCCTGGTCAAACCCTATATGCGCGACCTGCTGCGCGCCATCGGCTCGGTGCTGGGTGAAGTGCCCAACCGGCTGACGCTGGAGGGCCATACCGACGCCGCAGCCTTCGGCGGGGGCGACCGCGGCTACAGCAACTGGGAGCTGTCGGCAGACCGCGCCAACGCGTCGCGGCGCGAGTTGATGGCCGGCGGCCTGCCTGAGGACCGGCCACTGCGCGTGCAGGGCCTGGCGGCCAGTTCGCTGTTCGAGCCCAAGGACCCGTTGGCGCCGAGCAACCGGCGCATCAGCCTGATCGTGATGAACCGCGACGCCGAGGACCGATTCTTCCGCACCGCACCCGACGCGGTCGCGCCGGCCGAGGACGACGAGCCTTCGATCGCACCGCAGCTGGTGCCACCGCGACGATGACGCACGGCCGGCTCAAGTTCAGCCCCGGATTGACCGATATCACGGGGTGCACCCCCTGCACACCATTACCCGCACCTCCACGAGGCCCCCTGCCATGAGCAACCCGACTGACCTGAAGTTCTTGATCGTCGACGATTTCTCCACCATGCGGCGCATCGTGCGCGGCCTGCTGAAGGAAATGGGCTGCAACAACGCCGAAGAGGCCGAGGACGGTGCGGTGGCACTGGGCCTGCTGAAGGCGGCCAAGTTCGACTTCGTGGTGTCCGACATCAACATGCCGAACATGAACGGCTTCGAGCTGCTCAAGGCCATCAAGGCCGACGACAGCCTGAAGCACCTGCCGGTGCTGATGGTCACCGCCGAGGCGCGCAAGGAAGACATCGTGCTGGCCGCTCAAAGCGGCGCCGCCGGTTACATCGTCAAGCCGTTCACCAAGGCCACGCTCGAAGAGAAGGTGCAGAAGATCCTGCAGAAGCTGGCCGCCACGGTCTGAACGCATCAGGAGCGCACACATGAAGATGGACAACGCCCAGATCCTGATGCGACCCGGCCATGCGGCGCAGCTCGTCAGCTCCGCCAGCCCCGAGCAGGTGTTCCTGCAGCTCGGCGCACTGACCCGGTTGCTGCACGACACGCTGCAGCAGCTGGGCGTGATGCCGCAGTTGCAGGCTGCGGCCGACGGCCTGCCCGATGCGCGCAGCCGGCTGACCTACATCGCCGAGAAAACCGCGGTGGCCGCCGACAAGGTGCTGACCTCGGTCGAGCACGCCAAGGAAGAGCACAGCTGCATCTCGCAGCAGACGCACGCCCTGGCGCAGGTGCTGTCCACCGACCCGGTGCGGGCCGTGGCTTCGGGCGCGGTGTTCAATTTCGTCGCCGACGTCGAGGCGCGCACCGCCCGCATCGACCGCCACCTGACCGACATCATGCTGGCGCAGGACTTTCACGATCTCACCGGGCAGGTGGTGGCCAAGGTGGTCTGCCTGGCCAACGATCTCGAAGACAGCCTGGTCAAGCTGCTGGTGCAGGTGGTACCTCCCGACCAGCGCGAGAAGATCGATCTCAGCATGCTCAACGGCCCGGTGGTCACGCCCGAAGGCCGTACCGACGTGGTCAGCAACCAGGGCGAGGTCGACGACCTGCTGGCCAGCCTGGGCTTCTGATCGTTCGGCGCGACGGCAAGGGGCCTGCGGGCCCCTTTGCCATGGTGCGCAGCGATTCGTGCGGCAATTCGTGCATTGCTTGACAGGGGCTGGCAGCGGTTGGCCGTGTACCGGCAAGATCGCCTCAACAGCGGACGCTTTCTGCCGTTCTTCCAGGGATCGACGTTTCGGGGAAGGCGCATGACTTCGAACATCCTGAGTACAGGGTTCCCGGCAGGCTTCACCGACCTGGCCGCGTCCAGAGTGGTTGCGGCCAAGGCGGCGGGTTCGCCGCCGCGCAATGCAGCGCGGCAGACGCCGCCATCCGCCATCCGCTGCACCTGCTACCAGTGCCAGGCCGCCGCGGCAGCGCCGGCAGGCGCGGTGGCGGCCGGCGCGGCAGCCCCGGTGAACTACACCGACGTCATCCGAAAGAGCGGCTGCAAGGGCGCCGATGCCCTGGTCGCCGGCGGCAACCGCTGGTTCCACCAAGCCGTACGCCCTGGGGTCCTGATGTGAACGACGGCGCGGGCCGCCTCGCGTCGGTGACCGCAGCGCGCACCGCGTCGGCGCAGCCTGGCCGCGGCGCAGCGCAAGGCGCCGACCGCGCGGCGGCGAATACAGCGCCCAAAGTCGTTCTTATCCGGCTCAAGTCCGGCTGAGGCGTCGGCACCATGGCAGGGCTCCCATCTGGGGGCCAGCAACCATGTCCGACGCCCAAGACCGCACCCTACCGGCAACACCGCGCAAGATCTCCAAGGCCCGCGAAGACGGCCAGGTGCCGCGCTCGCGCGACCTCGGTCACCTGGCGGCCATCGGCGTGGGCACCGTGCTGCTGATCGGCCTGACGCCGCAGCTGATCGAACGGCTGCGGCTGTCGCTGCGCAGCGGGCTGCGCTTCGACGCCCAGGCGCTGGTCAGCAACGACGGCATGCTCGGTCTGTTGCTGCAGCAGACCACCGGGTTGATGCTGCTGGTGCTGCCGATGGGGGCCGCCACGCTGCTGGCGGCGCTGGCCGCGGGCCTGCTGTCGGGCGGCTGGAACTTCACGCTCAAGCCGCTGCAGCCCAAGTTCGGCAAGCTCAACCCGCTGACCGGGTTGCCGCGCATGCTGTCCAAGACGCAGCTGGTAGAGACCATCAAGGCCTGCACGCTGGCCACGGTGTTGCTGGTGATCGGGGCGCTGTACCTGCGCCAGCACCTGGACGAGTTCGTCCACCTCAGCGCACTGCCTCTGCCCACGGCTTTGGCGCACTCGGGCGATCTGCTGCGCGGTGGCGTGGTGCTGCTGCTGCTGGCGATTGCCGCAACGAGCCTGATCGACGTGCCGCTGCAGCGCTGGCGTGTGGCCGAGCAGCTGAAGATGAGTCACCAGGAAGTCAAGCAGGAGATGAAGGACGTCGAGGGCAACTTCGAGATGAAGGGCAAGATCAAGTCGCGCATGCGGCAATTGGCGCGCAGCCGCATGCTGGCCGCGGTGCCGCAGGCCGACCTGGTGGTGATGAACCCCACCCACTACGCGGTGGCGCTGAAGTACGACGAAGCCTCGATGACTGCGCCCAAGGTGGTGGCCAAGGGCATCGACCTGGTGGCGCTGCGCATCCGCGACATCGCCGCCGAACACAAGGTGCCGGTGCTGCAGGCGCCGCCGCTGGCGCGTGCGCTGTACGCCCACACCGAGATCGACCAGGAGGTGCCGGCGGCGCTGTTCGGCGCGGTGGCGCAGGTGCTGGCCTGGGTCTACCAGCTGCGCAGCGAGGTGCGCGAGAAGGCGGCCATGCCGGCACCCACGCCGCAGGTGCCGCCCGAGCTCGATCCGCACAACGGCCTGGTGCAGCCGCGTGCCGCGCGCCGTCGGAGCGTTGAAGCATGAAGCCGCTGCTGTTGCGACTGCAGTCGCTGGCGGGCGAGCAGGCCAGCGGTGTGAAGGCGCTGACGATGCCGGCCTTCGTCGTGCTGATGCTGTCGATGATGGTGTTGCCGCTGCCGCCGCTGGCGCTGGACCTGCTGTTCACGCTGAACATCGCGATGGCGCTGATGGTGATGATGGTGTCGTCGCAGATGATCAAGCCGCTGGACTTCGCGGCGCTGCCGACGGTGCTGCTGGTGACCACGCTGATGCGCCTGTCGTTGAACGTGGCATCGACGCGCGTGGTGCTGATGGGCGGCCACAACGGCTCGGGCGCCGCCGGCAAGGTGATCGAGTCCTTCGGCCACGTGCTGATCGGCGACAACTTCGCGGTCGGCCTGATCGTGTTTGCGATCCTGGTCGTCATCAACTTCGTCGTCGTCACCAAGGGTGCCGAGCGCATTGCCGAGGTCGGCGCGCGCTTCACGCTGGACGCGATGCCGGGCAAGCAGATGGCGATCGACGCCGATCTCAACGCCGGCCTGATCGACGAGAACGAGGCGCGCAAGCGGCGTGCCGAGGTGGGTGAAGAGGCCGACTTCTTCGGGTCGATGGACGGTGCCAGCAAGTTCGTTCGCGGCGACGCGATGGCTGGCCTGCTGATCCTGTTCATCACCATCGTCGGCGGCTTCATCATCGGCATGACCAGCCATGACATGAGCGCCGGCGAAGCCGCTCGCAGCTACGTCACGCTGGCCGTGGGTGACGCGCTGGTGGCGCAGATTCCGGCGCTGCTGATCTCGGTGGCGTCGGCGATGGTGGTTTCGCGCGTGGGCAAGGACGAGGACATCGGTGCCCAGATTCGCGGCCAGGTGTTCGACTCGCCGCGCTCGCTGGGCATCGCTGCGGGCATCGTGTTCTCGCTCGGCCTGGTGCCGGGCATGCCGCACCTGGTGTTCTGGATCGTCGGCGGCGCCCTGGGCTGGATGTCCTGGCTGATGCTGCGCAAGGCCAAGGCGGCCGCGGCACGTGCGGCCGCGCCGCCCGTGCCCGGCGAAGCGCCGGTGGCGGCCACCGAGGCCAGCTGGGACGACCTGACCCCGGTCGACACGCTGGGCCTGGAGGTCGGCTACCGGCTGATCGCCCTGGTCGACAAGGCCCGCGTGGGCGCCGGTGGGGGCGACCTGCTGGGCCGCATCAAGGGCGTGCGCAAGAAGTTCGCGCAGGAGGTCGGGTTCCTGCCGCCGCCGGTGCACATCCGCGACAACCTCGACCTCAAGCCCAGCGTCTACCGCGTCACGCTGCGCGGTGCGGTGGTGGGCGAGGGCGAGGCCTTCCCGGGCCAGTTCCTGGCCATCAACCCGGGCGGCGCCAGCATTGCGCTGCCTGGCACCAAGACGATCGACCCCGCCTTCGGCCTGCCCGCCATCTGGATCGACGAGCGGCACAAGGAGACCGCCCAAATGAGTGGCTTTACGGTGGTTGATTGCGGCACCGTCGTGGCCACCCATCTTTCACACTTGATGCAGACGAGTGCGGCCAAGTTGCTGGGTCGAATCGAGACCCAGGCCCTGGTCGAGCATGTCACCAAGCTGGCCCCCAAACTGATCGAAGACGTGGTCCCCAAGATGGTCGGAATCGCCACCCTGCAGAAAGTGCTGCAGCTGCTGCTGGAAGAAGGTGTCCACATTCGCGACATGCGTTCGATCGTGGAATGCCTGGCCGAGCATGCGGGCAGCGTCAGCGACGCCGGCGAGCTGGCCGGCCGCATCCGCGTGCACATGGCGCCGGTGATCGTGCAGCAGATCTACGGTTCGGTGAAGGAGCTGGACGTGATCGCGCTCGAACCCGAACTCGAGCGCCTGGTGGCGCAGGCACTGAACTCGCCGCACGGGGCCTCGCTCGACCCTGGCATGGCCGAGACCCTGACGCGCAGCGCCGCCGAAACCGCCAACAAGCAAGAAGAGCTGGGCCTGCCCGCCTGCCTGCTGGTGCCCGACCTGATCCGCGCCCCCATCGCCCGACTGCTGCGCCGTGCGGCGCCGCGGCTGAAGGTGCTGGCGCACAGCGAAATTCCTGAAACGCATTCGATCCGCATCGGATCGGTGATCGGAGCGAGCGCATGAACCTCAAGCGTTTCACCGGACGCACCTCGCGCGAGGCGCTGGCCCTGGTGCGCCAGTCCTTCGGCCAGGACGCCGTCGTGATGTCCACCCGCCCTTGCGCCGAAGGCGTGGAAGTGCTGGCGATGGCGCCAGAGAGCCTGCAGCAGCTGGAAAAGCTCGGCACCACGGCCAGTGTGGCAGCGACCGCGCCGCGCCGCGCTGGCAGCGACACTTCGGCCCTGGCCGCACCGACGGCCTTGCCGCGCACCGATGGCCCAGTCGAGCAGGACGTCGAGCGCCTGGCGATGAGCACGCTGTCGTTCCAGGATTACGTGCGCGAACGCATGCTCAAGCGCCGGCGCAGCGAACTCGCCGGTCAGGCCGGCCAAGACGACAGCGACGAACTGGCCGCGGGCCCTTCGGCACGCACGACGACGTCGGTGGCAACCCCCGCACTTCAGCGTACGGTGCAGCACGCGCAGCGCCTGCTGCCCGCGCGCCAGGCCGCACCCGAGCGCACACTGGGCCGTGCCAGCCTGTTCGACGACAGCCCGTCGCTGCACGACGACGAACGGCAGCCCAGTCGCGATTTCGGCCACGACCATCCAACTGGCCAAAGTAGCGACCGCAGCCCCGCGCCGACCCCTGGCGGCCGTGCGTCGATGGCGGCGACGGTGCATGCCGCAGCGGCGCACGAGCCGTCGGCCGAGCAGATCGACCTGCAACGTGAACAGCATCGCATGCTGGATGAACTGCGCTCGATGCGCGGCCTGATCGAGCAGCGTTTCGGGGCCCTGGCCTTTCTGGAGAAGATGCAGCGGCAGCCGCGCCAGGCTTTGCTGTCGCATAAGCTGCTCGAGACTGGCCTGTCGCCGGCGCTGGTGCGCAAGCTGGTCGACGGTCTACCGACAGAGGGTGATGAGACCGACTGGGCCGCCGCTGTGTTGCAGCGCAACCTGCTCACCGGCGAGTCCGACAGCGCGCTGGAAGACGTGGGTGGCGTGTACGCGCTGATCGGCCCCACCGGTGTCGGCAAGACCACCAGCACGGCCAAACTGGCCGCCGCGTTCGCGGCCCGCCACGGTGCCGGCAACCTGGGCCTGATCACGCTCGATGCCTACCGCGTGGCGGCACATGAACAGCTGCGCGCCTACGGCCGCATCCTGGGCGTGCCGGTGCACACGGCGCACGACCGCGCGTCGCTCGACGACCTGCTGGAACTGCTGGCGGCCAAGCGCATGGTGCTGATCGACACCGCCGGCATGGCGCAGCGCGACACGCGCACCAAGGAACTGCTGGACATGCTGAGCCACCGCTCGGTGAACCGGCTGCTGGTGGTCAACGCCGCGGCGCAGGGTGAAACCACCGAGGACGTGCTGTCGGCCTACCGCGCCAACACCTGCCGCGGCGTGATCCTGTCCAAGATCGACGAGGCCATGAAGCTCGGGCCCGCGCTGGACGCGCTGATCCGCCACAAGGTCAAGGTGCTGGCGGTGGCCAACGGCCAGCGTGTGCCCGAGGACTGGCACCGCATGTCGGCGCAGGCGCTGGTGCAGCGTGCGCTGCGCTACGGGGGCTCGAGCGCGTGGAAGCTCGACACCTCGGACGTCAACCTGGTCTTCACCGCGCAGGCGCCGGTCGGCTCGGCCGCCGAGGCGCTGGCCCAGGGTCATTGAGGCCGATGCCGTGATGATCAACCGCCGAACCCCCCAGGGTCCGCATGCCGGCCCGGCGCCGGGCCGCGCCCCGGCCGACCAGGCCAGCGGCCTGCGCCGGCTGTTCGGCCCTGTGCGCCGGCACCTGCTGCCGGTGGCGGCCAACCCCTTCGTGCCCGACAGCCAGGCGCTGCTGGAGACGCTGAGCGCCTGTCTGGTGATGCAGGGCCGCCGGGTGCTGATGGTCGACGCCGCCAGCAGTGCGCCGCGGCCGCATGAAAGCGCCTTCTTCGACCTTGCCGCGGGCGTCGAGAGCCTGCATGCGCAGGTCAGCTACCTGGCCGCGCGCGGTGTGCCGCTGGCCTACGTCGACACGCACGGGTCGGCGTCGGTTTTCGTCGACGCCGCGTTCGACGCCGCGCCGCAGTCCGACGTGATGCTGCTGCACGCCGACCCGACCGATCTGGCGCGCATGCTGGGCCGGCGCGCGGTGCGCCCGCTGCTGCTGGGCGCCGACCGCCCGGAATCGATCAAGCAGGCCTACGCCAGCTGCAAGTTGCTGGTGCAGCGCTGCGGCCTGATGACCTTCGACTTGCTGCTGGCAGCGCGGCCCGACAACCGGCGCAGCGGCGTCATCGTCGAGCGCCTGGCCAGCTGCGCCGACAACTTCCTGGGTGCCGTGATGCAGGGCTGGGCCGTGGTCGACCCGAGGCTCGACGCCCAGGCGGCGCGCGACCCCGCGCTGCAGGCCCTGGTGGGCGCACAACTGGCCCTCGATGAAGAACCCCACACCCTGCCGGCAAGCCGGTCGGGCTCGATCCCCATGGCGCGTCAAGGCGCCATGCCAAACCCGTTTCACGGGAGCTGATTCGACATGTACACCGCCAAGGGACAACTCGACGCCGGAACGCTGCTCAAGCAGTACAGCCCGCTGGTGCGACGTCTGGCGCACCAGATGATTGCCAAGCTGCCGGCCAACGTCGAGCTCGACGACCTGATCCAGGTCGGCATGATCGGCCTGTCCGACGCGCTGTCGCGCTTCGACGCCGGGCAGGGTGTGCAGTTCGAGACCTTCGCCACCCAGCGCATTCGCGGTGCCATGCTCGATGAACTGCGCGGCAGCGACTGGATGAGCCGAGGCGACCGCCGCCAGCAGCGCGCGATCGAAACCGCCGTGCACAAGCTCGAGCAGCGTCTCGGGCGGGCGCCGAACGAGAGCGAAATCGCTGCCGAAATGGAACTGTCGCTCAAGCAGTACCAGGAACTGCTGGGCAAGGTGCGCGGCACCCAGCTGATCTACCTGGAAGACATGAGCGGTGACGACGGCGACGACGACTACCTCGACCGCCACGTCGCCGACGATGAGGCCAACCCGCTGGGCCGCCTGCAGGACCAACGCATGCGCGAAGCGCTGGTCGAGGCGATCAAGAACCTGCCCGAGCGCGAGCAGTTCGTGATGAGCATGTACTACGAACATGACATGAACCTGAAGGAGATCGCGGCCGTGCTGAAGGTGACCGAGAGCCGCGTCTGCCAGCTGCACAGCCAGTCGATCGCCCGGCTGCGCACCCGCTTGCGCGAATGGTGACCCCTGCGACTCGCGCCTGACCTAGGCGCCGGCCACTGCCGATCGGCCACCCGCACCGCACCGCACCGCGCCATCGATGGTTCCACCTCACTGAAGAAGGCCAAGACAATGTTGTTCCTGTCCAAGCGCCGACCCGTGGAGGCACTGCCTCCGCCCGCAGCCCAGGCCGCCATGCCCGACATGCATGCCCTGGTGTTCCAGCTCAGCCGTCACGCCAGTGCGCTGGGCCGCGACGCCGCCGAGGTGCGCGGCGTGATCGACGACAGCACGCGCCTGGCCGGTGGGCAGGCGCGCGCCCTGCAAGGCCTGGCGGTCGACCTGCAGCAGGTGCTGCAGGGCCAGACCGCCGTCGACGCCGAGGCGGGGAAGGGCCTGCAGGCGGCGCGCGGAGCGCGCCAGGCGGTGCAGGCCCTGGGTGCCGAAGTCACGGCGATCGTCGATTCACTGCGCCAGGTGGCCGACGCGGCGGGGCAGATCACGCAGATCGCGCTGCAGACCCGACTGGTGGCGTTCAACGCGTCGGTCGAGGCCAAGCGCGCGGGTGAGGCCGGCCGCGGATTCGGCGTCGTGGCCGACGCCGTCAAGGACCTGGCCGCGCGCGTGGAGACGTCGTCCAAGCACATCATGGGCACGGTGGGCACGCTGGAAGCGCGCATCGCCGTGCTGGCGCGTGAAACCGCGCAGGCCGAGGGCCGCGAGGCCGAGCAGGGCGTCGTGCATGCGGCGCTGCAGCGCGTCGAAAAGGCGGTTTCGCACATTGCCGAATCGACCGAGCTCGGGCGCAGCCTGTGTGCCACGCTGGACAGCAACCTGCGTGGCGTCGAGTCGGCCATGCAGCAATGTGCGCGCGCGCTGGACTCCACGCTGAGCCGTACCGAGACCTTCCTGCAGGTGTCGGAGCAGATGATCGAGACGGTGTCGCAATGTGGCATCGAGACCGAGGACACGCCCTACATCGTTGCCGCGCAGGCGGCCGCGGCGCAGATCTCCAGGCTGCTCGACGACGCGCTGCGCACCGGCACCCTGACCGAGCGCGAACTGTTCGACGAACAGTATCAACCGGTGCCGGGCAGTGCGCCGGCGCAGCACCTGACGCGCTTCACCTCGCTGGGCGAGCGGCTGTTCCCGCAGGTGCAAGACAGGCTGCTGACTTTGTCGGACAAGGTGGTGTTCTGCATCGCCGTCGACCGCAACGGCTACGTGCCCTGCCACAACCCGCAGCACAACCATGCGCAGCGGCCGGGCGACAGCGCCTGGAACACCACGCACAGCCGCAACCGCCGCATCTTCAACGACCGCACCGGGCTGGCATCGGGCCGCAACACCAAGCCCTTCCTGCTGCAGACCTACCGCCGCGACATGGGCGGCGGCCAGTTCGTGCTGATGAAGGAAGCCGCCGCGCCGATCACGGCCGCAGGTCGACACTGGGGTGGACTGCGGCTGGCTTTCCGGTTCTGACGGTCGCGCACATGCCCGGATGCAGCCTGCGCTCAAGCGCGACGCTCGGCGGCCGATAAACCGTCAGGCGTGAATGCCACTCCGATTCAGCATGCTGCACAAGCCGCTTCAGACCCTGCTGGTCCACCTGCGCAGCCTCAAGGTGCGCCTGGCGCTCATCGGTACGCTGGCCCTGGCCGCGGGCATCGGGCTGAGCACCGCTTTGCTCATGCAGCGTGCCGAACGCGACACCCTGCAGCTGGCCCAGGTGCACCAGCTGGAGCAGGCCGTGCACAGCGCCCGGCTGCTGGGCGTGCGCCTGCGCGACGCGCACCGGGCCCTGGCCGACGCGCTGCCGCAGCTGAACGGCCCGCTGATCGACGACTTCTCTGCGCTGCAGGCCTTTGGTGCCACCAACCCGGTGTTGCGCGGGCTGTTCGACAGCATCTTCGTGGTCGGCGGCGACGGCCGCCTGAATCTGCTGTGGGACGACAAGGGGCCGCGCAGCCCGCGCACCGACCTGTCCGACCGGCCCTATTTCCAGGTCGCCATGACCGAGGGGCGGGCCACCGTGTCCGACCTCTTCGTGGGGCGCGTCAACAGCGAGCCGATGGTGGCTCTGGCGCAGCCATTGGTGGTTCAGGGGCGGCCGGTGGCCGTGCTGGTCGGCGGTCTGATGCTGCTGCGGCGCGACATCGCCAGTGTCTTCACCGATGCCAGCATGGACGGGCAAGACCCGCAGATCGTGGTCATCACCGACGCCACGGGGCGCATCCTGTCGCATCCGCAGCAGGGTCTGGTCGGTGCGCCGCTGAGTGCCGAGCCGCGAATGCTGCAGGCGCTGGCGCGCTGGCGTGCGCTCGGCCAACCCATGTGGTCCAGTGGCCAGGAGCTCGGGGGCAGCCATGGGCTGGCGGCGGTGGCTGGGGTGCCGGGTGCCGATTGGCTGGTCTGGACCTGGCGCGACAAGACCGCCGTGCTGGCTCCGCTGCTCGCCGGCCGCACGCAGGCGATGCTGGCGGCTTTGGTACTGCTGGTGTTGATGGGCGTCGGCCTGCTGGCCATCATGGCGCGCACGCTCAGGCCGCTGGCGCTGCTGCAGGCGCGCGCGCACCGGCTGTTTGACGCCCAGCGCTCGACGCAGGACGACTGGCCTGCAGCGCAGGGCGAGATCGGCGACCTGGCGCGCGTGCTGCGCCATGTGGCCGCCGAGAAGGCGCAGCTGGAGACCTTCACCGCGCAGGTGATCCAGCGCCTGCAATCGGTGATGGCGGCCGCGCCCGTGGGCATCTGTTTCACGCGCAAGCGCCGCTTCGAGCTGGTCAGCGCCGAATTCTGCCGGCTGATGGGGCGCGGCGAGTCGCTGTTGCTGGGCCAGGAAACGCACATCATCTATGCGTCCAGCGAGGAGTTCGAGGCTCTCGGCCCGAGCGTGGCTGCAGCCTTCCAGGCCGGGCGCCAGTTCGACGCTGAACTGCGTTTCCGGCGCGGTGACGGCAGCTGCTTCACCGGCCGCTTGCGCGGCCAGCCGGTGGACGCGGCGAGCAGCGAGGCCGGCACCATCTGGAGCCTGAGCGACGTCACCGAAGACGTCGCCGCCCGCGAGGCCTTGCAGTGGGCCGCCGCACACGACGCCTTGACCGGGCTGGCCAATCGCAAGGCGCTCGAACAACGTTTGACCCGCGTCTTCGACCTGCTGCCGCGCCCCTTGCCGGCAGCCCTGCTGTTGCTCGATCTGGACCGCTTCAAGCCGGTCAACGACGTGCATGGCCATGCCGCCGGAGACGCCGTGCTGTGTGCCGTGGCCACCGCCATCCAGGCCTGCGCGCGCAGCACCGACATGGCCGTGCGACTGGGCGGGGATGAGTTCGCGGTCGTGCTCGAGCATTGCCGTGCCGAGGTGGCGCTGCGCATCGCCGAGGAGATTCGTGCCGCGATCAGCAGCCTTTGCGTGCCCTGGAACGGGCGTTCGCTGCAGGTCGGGGCGAGTGTCGGCGTGGCGCTGCTGGATGACCACGTCGCTTCGCCCGCCGCCTGGCTGGCCGCTGCCGACAAGGCCTGCTATGCCGCCAAGGCGTGCGGTCGCAACCAGGTGCAGGCGGTGGGCGACATGAGCATTGAGACCGATACGCTCGAAGCCGAGCACGCCATCAGCTGAACGCATCGGGTTTGGGCAGGCAGGCCCGGCAGGCCCCGGCGCTGCGCATAGGACAGAAATCAGGTTTGAGGTGGGGACTGGCTTCGCAAGCCAGACCAGGGCCCGAGGCGGGGCCTCGGCCCCGAGGGCCGTTCAGGCTTGCAACTGACCCGAGCGCAGGTGGCGCTCAGGGGCGCCGGCAGCGCCGTACACGCCATGCAGGGGATGGTCGGGCAGCAGCACGTCGATCGCGCGGTCCAGCGCCGCGGTGGCGCGGGCCAGGGCCTCGCGTTGTGCCGCCACCTGGCCGCTGGCCAGGGCCAGGCGCTGGCGCAACACAGGCGGCACGCCGCCTTGGCGCGCAGCGCGCGAAAAGTGGGTGACGGCACGTGCCAGTGCGCGGTGCAGTTCGGTCGCCTGCGACTCGATGGCCACGGCGTCGTTGTTGCACAGCGCCTGCGCCAGTCCGGCCAGGCAGGTTTCCAGCGCCGACAACGGGGGCTCGAGCTCGGCCACGCGCTGCAGCGCCAACATCTCGTTGGGAGAAGTGATCATCGCGGGTGGGCCCCGTGCTCAGCGGTAGGTGCGGATCAGGAGTTCCTGCGCATTGGCGATCAGCTTGTCCGCAATGGCGCCGGCGTCGGGCTTGAAACTGCCGTTCTGGATCGAGCGGCTGATGCGGTCGACCTTGGCGGCGTCGAAGCTGCCGTCACCGGAATCGCGGGCCAGCGCCGTGGCTTCGGCCGAGATGGCCACGGTGGCACCGGATCGGGCTGCGTCCGGCGCGCCCTGCGTCGAGCCGTTGGTCTTGCGGTCGCCCGCAACGGGTGCGATGGGCGGCTTGTTGTCGATTGAACCGATCTTCATGGGATTCTCCGTGGGAGCCCGCCTGATGGCGCTTTCCCGGCTGATGTGATCGTGGTATCGGTCGTGCCCCCGACCAACTTTAGGCCGTGTTCAAGATTAATTTGATTCTCCCCCGTGGATGAGGGGGTGTGGGCGTCGGTCACAGGGTCAGCTCCACGCGGCGTGGTCCTACCGGCATGCCGGTCAGCACGCGGCCCGACTCGGTGCGCACGCGCACCGCTTGCCCTTCGAACCCCGTGCTCAGCGCCAGGCCTTCGCCCGATGCCGAGAATCCGGCGCCGCGCGCCAGCACCTGCACCGTGTCGCCGGCCGCAAACCATTGGCGCTGGCGCAGTTCACCCTGGCGCGGCGCCTGGCCCGGCTGCAAGGCGCGGGTCAGCGTCCGTCCGATCAGGTCGTCGGCATGCAGGAAGGGCGCGCGGCGGTCGGCGGCCCAGTCGATCTCGATCTTTTCCAGATGCGAGGCCTGCAGCACGGTGCCGATCGGCAGCGCTTGCAGCGCCACCAACGCCGGCGCCATGACCTTGACCTGAATGGGCAGCCAGACCTGCCAGGGCTTCTCGCCCTCGACGCAGCGCAGGCCGATGTGGGTGCGACCCCAGAGCACGGCGTTGACCGGCAGCTGCGGCTCGATGCGGCGGCAGGGCGCCAGGCGCAGGCGCGGGTCGAGCTTGCCGAATTCGACCTCGACACGCGCGCTGCCTTGCGGCTGGCCCTGTGCATCCAGCGGCAGCTGCATTTGCGGCCCCACCAGGCTGCGCACGCGTTCGGTCAATGCGGCCTCGGGCTGTCCGTCGGTCGCGGCCGGCATCTGTGCGGCTGCGCCAAAGGCCACCGGCCCCAGCAGCATCAGCCAGGCTGAAGCGGCCAGCGCACGCAGCAGCGTGTGGCGACAGGCGGGGCAATGGCGATCGGCTTGGCGGTGCATCACGCCTTGCACTGTAGTCAGGCCGCGCGCTGCTGCAGGTTCGGAAATGCCAGCCCTTCGCCCCGTTGTTCCTGCACTGAGGGCGCTGGTGCGCCACCCAGAATGACGACATGCCCGCCATGGCCCGCAACCCGTCGTGACCGCAGTCCGACCGGCTGCGTCGTCTTCGAGGAGCCATCGATGATCAACCGCCTGACCACTGCGCTCGACTTCCAGACCCAGGCCCTCACGCTGCGTGCGGAGCGCCAGCGCCTGATCGCCAGCAACATCGCCAATGCCGACACGCCAGGCTACGTGGCGCGCGATTTCAACTTTGCGCAGGCGCTGCAGCAGGCCACCGGTGGATCGCGCGGCGGCTTCAAGCTGGACGAGAACGCCGCGCTGGCGACGCCATCGCCAGGCGGCAGGGGCGAAGGCACCGGCCGTGAGCCGCGGCTGAACTACGCCGCCGCCGCGCAGAGCAATCTCGACCGCAATTCGGTCGACATGGACCGAGAGCGGGCCTCGTTCGTCGACAACGCGCTGCGGTACGAGAGCACGCTGCGCTTCATCAGCTCGAGCGTGAAGACCACGCTGGACGCGATGAAGTCCCACACCCAGAGCTGATGGAGCACGCACATGAGCATGTTCAAGATCTTCGACGTCGCCGGCAGTGCCGTCAGTGCGCAGAGCCAGCGGCTGAACGTGGTGGCTTCCAACCTGGCCAACGCCGACACCGTGGCCGGGCCCGACGGGCAGGCCTACAAGGCGCGCCAGGTGGTCTTCCAGACCCTGCTGATGGGTGGACGTGATCAGCCCGAAAGTGCTGCTGGCGTGCGCGTGAGCACGGTGCGCGAAGACCAGGCCCCGGGCCGCCGCCTGCACGACCCCAAGCACCCCGCGGCTGACGCCGACGGCTACGTCACCTACAGCAACGTCAACTCGGTGGAAGAGATGGTGAACATGATCTCGGCCTCGCGTTCCTACCAGAACAGCATCGAAGTGATGAACACCGCCCGCAGCCTGCTGCAGAAAACGCTGCAGATGGGCCAGCAGGTCTGATCGAGCCCGGAGCACCATGACCACCGCCATCACCAGCCCTGCCAAGGATCTGTTCACCGACGTTGCTGCGCGCAGCAACGGCACCGCCGCGGCAGCGGCCGACGACACCACGGCAAGCGCCGACCGCTTCCTGAAGATGCTGGTCACGCAGTTGCAGAACCAGGACCCGCTGAACCCGATGGACAACGCGCAGCTGACCAGTCAGATGGCGCAGATCAACGCCGTGACCGGGCTGGAGAAGGTCAACCAGTCGGTCAAGGCGCTGAACACGCAGCTGCTGCAGATGCAGGCGCTGCAGGGCGCCGGCCTGGTCGGCCGCGACGTGTCGATGGAAGGCAACCTGATGTCGATCGCCGATGGCGTCGGGCGTGGCGCGGTCGAGCTGGACGGCAAGGCCACGTCGGTCAAGGTCGAGGTGCTGGACGGCAGCGGCAAGGTGGTCGACACGATCGACCTCGGCGTGCGTGACGCCGGCGTGCAGAGCTTCAACTGGAACCCCGGTCGGCTGCCGACCGATGCGTCCTACACCTTCAGGGCGGCCGCAGCCAACGGCGGTGTGGCCGTGTCGGGCCGCACGTTGATGCTCGACCGGGTGCTTTCGGTCAGCACCGCAGGCGACACGCTGAACCTGAATCTGGCGCGCCATGGCACGGTGCCGGCCAGCCAGGTGCTCGCCTTCAACTGAAGTCCCGCTCTCAATTCCCCAAACTTCCCCTGAACAGCAGGCGCCCAAGGCGCCAAGGAACGCAACATGAGCTTTCAGCAAGGCCTTTCCGGTCTGAACGCCACGAGCAAGAACCTCGAGGTCATCGGCAACAACATCGCCAACGCCGGCACCTACGGCGCCAAGGCGGCGCGCGCCGAGTTCTCCGACTTCTATGCGGCCGCGCTGGGCGGCGGCAGCGGCAGCCAGGTCGGCATGGGCACCAAGCTGGCCACCGTCGCGCAGCAGTTCACGCAGGGCAGTGTGGTGGCCACCGACAACCCGCTGGACATCGCGATCAACGGTGCCGGCTTCTTCCAGGTCAGCGATGGTGTGGGCACCACCAAGTACTCGCGCAATGGCCAGTTCAAGCTGGACAACCAGGGCTACATCGTCAACAACACCGGCCTCAAGCTGATGGGCTACTCGGCCGACCAGGGCACCGGTCAGATCCAGGCCGGGCTGGCTCTGCCGCTGCAACTGCCCACCGGCGGCATAGCGCCCAAGCCGACCACCGACATCAAGATGCAGTTCAATCTGGACTCGACCAAGTCGGTGACCGTGCCTGCCGCTGCGCCGCTGATCGACTTCAATGACTCGACCAGCTACAACAACGCCACCTCGCTGACGGTGTACGACGCCAAGGGTCAGCCGGTGGCGATGACCTACTACTTTCAGCGTGCCACCGGCAAGACGGCGGCCAACCCCACCGACCCCGACGCGTGGAACGTGTTCATGACCGCCAACGGGGCGACGGTGGGGGGTACCGAGGCCGCGCCCGACCCGGTCTTCACCGTGACCTTCACCGACGACGGCAAGGGGCCCACCGCGACGTCGCTGGGTGCGATCAACACCGCCAACGGCCATGTCGAGCTGACCTTGCCCGACATCCAGGGCGGGCCGGTGTCCGACAAGGACGACGACCCCGGCAACAACACGCTGCCTTTGCTGCTGTCGGGCATGAAGATGGACATCGACGTGACCCAGTTCGCGTCACCTTTCGGCGTCACCGACCTGTCGCAGAACGGCTTCTCGGCCGGCAAGATGGTCTCGATCGGCATCGAGAGCAATGGCATCGTGACGGCGCGCTATTCCAACGGCCAGACCAAGTCGGCCGGCCAGATCGAGGTCGCCAACTTCCGCAACCTGCAGGGCCTGCAGCCGCTGGGCAACAACATGTGGGGTTTCACCTACGCTTCGGGCGACCCGGTGACGGGCGTGCCCGGCGAGGGCAACCTGGGTGTGCTGCAGGCCGGCGCGCTGGAAGAATCGAACATCGACATGACGGCCGAGCTGGTGAACATGATCACCGCGCAGCGTGCCTACCAGGCCAATGCACAGACCATCAAGACGCTGGACCAGGTGATGCAGACCCTGGTCAACCTGCGCTGATCGGAGCCAGGCCATGGACCGGCTGATCTACCTGTCGATGTCGGGCGCCAAGGCGACGCTGCAGCGCCAGGACGTGCTGGCCAACAACCTGGCCAATGCGAGCACGAACGGCTTTCGCGCCGAGATGGCGGCCTTTCGCGCGGTGCCGGTGCTGGGCGACGGCGCCAGCACGCGCGCCTATGCGCTCGAATCGACGATCGGCCACGACGACCGCAGTGGCCCGGTGCAGACCACCGGGCGCGAGCTCGATGTGGCCATGAAGGGCAATGCCTGGCTGGCGGTACAGGGCAACGACGGCACTGAGGCCTACACGCGTGCCGGCGCCCTGCAGGTCACCGCCGAGGGCCAGCTGGTGACGGCCACCGGGCGTGCGGTGCTGGGCGACGGCGGCCCCATCACGCTGCCCGCGAACGCGCGTGTGGAGATCGCCGACGACGGCTCGATCAGCGCCACCGTCGGCAGCGACCGCCCGCAGGCGGTGGGCCGGCTCAAGCTGGTGACCCCCGAGGCCGCGCTGGCGCGTGGCGACGACGGCCTGTTTCGTGCCGCCGATGGCAACGACCTCGCGGCCGACCCGGCCGCGCGTGTGCTGGCTGGCGCGCTGGAGGGCTCGAACGTGAGCCCGGTCGAGACCATGGTGGCGATGATTGCCGCGGCACGCCAGTTCGAGCAGCAGATGAAGAGCCTGCAGACCGCCGAGCAGCGCGATCAGGCCGCGGCCCGGCTGCTGTCGCCGATGTAGGCCAGGCCGGTTCAGGCTCAGGGGCGCTGCGGCGCCCTTGCTTGTTTTTGGCGGGCAAAGGCCGCGCTTTTCCAGCGCTGGGCGGTCTCAAGTCGGGGCGAAGATGCGACCGAAGCCTTAGACGGAGCATCGCCATGATCCGATCCCTGTGGATCGCCAAGACCGGTATGGAAGGCCAGCAGACCAAGCTGGACACCATCTCGAACAACCTCGCCAACGTCGGCACCAACGGCTACAAGCGCGGCGGCGTCGTGTTCGAGGACCTGATGTACCAGAACCTGCGCCAGACCGGGGCCGCCAGCTCGGAGCAAAGCGTGCTGCCCACCGGGCTGCAGGTCGGCCTGGGCACCCGCGTGGCGGCGACCACGCGCAATTTCTCGCAGGGCAGCCTGCAGCAAAGCAGCAGCGACTTCGACTTCGCGATCAACGGCAAGGGCTTTTTCCAGATCACGCTGCCCGACGGCAGCACGGGCTACACGCGCGACGGCTCGTTCCAGGTCGACGCCAACGGGCAGCTGGTGAACAACGCCGGCTTCGTGGTGCAGCCCGGCATCACCATTCCGGCCAACGCGCAGAAGGTCACCGTCACGCGCGAAGGTACGGTCAGTGTCACGTTGCCCAACCAGGCCACGCCGCAGTCGGTGGGCCAGATCACGCTGGCCAACTTCGTCAACCCGGCCGGCCTCGAGCCGCGCGGGCAGAACCTGTACGCCGAGAGCGCGTCGTCGGGCGCGCCGCAGGCCGGGGCGCCGGGCAGCAACGGCCTGGGCCTGTTGCAACAGGGTGCGGTCGAAGGCAGCAACGTCAACGTGGTCGAGGAGCTGGTGGCGATGATCGCCACGCAGCGCGCCTACGAGCTCAATTCCAAGGCCATCCAGACCTCAGACCAGATGCTGCAAAAGCTGGGGCAGTTGTGATGCGCGCGCTCAGGCTGTTGGCGCTGATGCTGTTGCTGCCGCTGGGCGGTTGCCTGGGCATGGTGCAGGATTTCCTGTACCCGCGCGTCGAAATGCCCGACACCAAGGCAGCGCCGGCCGTCGCCGCGGCGCCGGCCGTGCCGCTGGCCACCGGGTCGATCTTCAATGCCGCCACCTACCGGCCGCTGTTCGAGGACCACCGGGCACGGCTGGTCGGCGACACGTTGACGGTGCAGATCGTCGAGAAGGTCAACGCCAGCGCCAAGTCGACCAGTTCGGTCGACAAGAGCGGCAGCGTCGACGCCGGCATCAGCGCGATGCCCTTCGTGAAGAGCCTGAGCCGGGCCAGTGCCTCGGCCACGGGCGCCAACACCTTCGGCGGCAAGGGCACCACAGAGAGCAGCAGCGACTTCACCGGCACCATCACCGTGGTGGTGCGCGAGGTGTTGCCCAACGGCCATCTGCTGGTGGCCGGCGAGAAACAGATCGGCGTCAACAACAACGTGGACAGCCTGCGCTTCTCGGGCCAGCTCGACCCGCGCACCATCCAGGCCGGCAACACCGTGCCCAGCACCCAGATCGCCAACGTTCGACTCGAGCAGCGGGGCCGCGGCGCGCAGGCCGACGCCCAAGTCATGGGCTGGCTGGGCCGTGTGTTCCTGAGCGTGTTGCCGATATGAACCGCCACCCGAAGCGCGACCTGTCGGAACCTGTGCTGCGCTTGCTCGTCACGTTGGCGTTTGCGCTGGCCAGTGCCGCCATCTGGTGGCCCGTCTCGGCCAGTGCGGCCGTGGCGCGGGTGAAGGAAGTGGCCAGCGTGCAGGGCGTGCGCAGCAACCCCTTGCAGGGGCTGGGCCTGGTGATCGGCCTGGACGGCACCGGCGACCAGACCACGCAGGCGCCGTTCACGGCGCAAAGCCTGCAGGCCATGCTGCAGCAGATGGGCGTGACGCTGCCGCCTGGCGCGTCGGTGCAGTCGAAGAACATCGCCGCCGTGATGGTGACGACGGCGCTGCCGGCGTTCGCGCAGCCCGGCCAGACGCTGGACGTGGCCGTGGCCTCGATCGGCAACGCCAAGAGCCTGCGCGGCGGTACGCTGATCGCCACGCCGCTGCGTGGCGCCGATGGTCAGATCTATGCGTTGGCGCAGGGCAACCTGATCGTCGGTGGCGCCGGCGCAGCCGCCGGCGGATCGAAGGTGCAGATCAACCACCTGTCGGCCGGACGCATCCCCGAAGGGGCGATGGTCGAGCGCGCGGTGCCGTCGCCGCTGAACCAGGGCGACAGCATCCGGCTCGATCTGAACAGCAGCGATTTCGCCACCGCGCGTGCGGTGGCCAACGCCATCAACACGGCCAAGGGCGAAGGTACGGCGGCGGCGCTCGACGGCCGCGTGGTGCAGGTGAGGGCGCCGACCGACAGCCATGCGCGCGTGGGCTTCCTGGCCGACATCGAGAACCTGCCGGTCGAGCTGGAACGGCGCGCCGCCCGCATCGTGCTCAATGCACGCACCGGGTCGGTGGTGCTCAACGACGCGGTCACGCTGGGCCCCTGTGCGGTGGCACATGGCAGCCTGTCGGTGACGATCAGCGCCACGCCGGTGGTCAGCCAGCCCAATCCGTTGTCGCAGGGTCAGACGGTGACCACCGAGAAGACCGACATCGCGATCACGCAGCAGGGCGGGGCGCTGGTGCAGATGCCGGCCGGTACCAAGCTGTCCGAGGTGGTGAAGGCGCTGAATGCACTGGGTGCCACGCCGCAGGACCTGCTGGCGATCCTGCAGGCGATCAAGAGCGCGGGCGCGCTCAACGCCGAGATCGAAGTGATCTGAGCCCACCATGGCCATCGCACCCAGCAACCACCTTGGCTACGACGCGCGCTCGCTCGACGGGCTCAAGGGCATCGCCGCACGCGACCCCAAGGCGGCCGTGCGCGAAGCGGCCAAACAGTTCGAATCGCTGTTCATGCAGCAGCTTCTCAAGAGCATGCGCAGCACCACGATGAACACGGGCATGCTCGACAGCGAGGGCGGCAAGCTCGGCACCGAAATGCTCGACACGCAGTTGTCGGGCCAGCTCTCGGGCATGAAGGGTGGCCTGTCCGACGCCATCATGCGCCAGCTGGAACGCCAGATGGGCTTGTCGCCGGGCCCGATTCCGGTCCCCATGGCGCGCAGCAGTGCCAACACCACGCCGCAGCCGCTGGACCGCCTGGACAAGCCGGTGAAGATCCCGGAGAAGAGTGCCGCCGGCTTCGTGCAGCAGCACACCGCAGCCGCCGAACGGGCGCAGGCGGCCACCGGCATTCCAGCGACGTTCATGATCGCGCAGGCTGCGCACGAGACCGGCTGGGGCCGCAAGGAGATCCGCCACGCCGACGGCACGCCAGCCAACAACCTGTTCGGCATCAAGGCCGGTGCCAACTGGGGCGGTCCGGTGGCCGAGGTCACCACCACCGAATACGTCGGCGGCGTGGCGCGCAAGGTAACGGCCCGCTTTCGTGCCTACGCCAGCCATGCCGAGTCTTTTGCCGACTATGCCCGGCTGATGAAGAACAGCCCGCGCTATGCCCAGGTGGTGGCGCGCGGCAGCAACGCCAGCGCGTTTGCGCAGGGCCTGCAAAAGGCCGGCTACGCCACCGACCCCGCCTACGCCAACAAGCTGTCGCGGGTCATCAACACCACCTTGCGCCTGCAGCGCGCGTTGGGGTAGTGCATGGGCAACGGCCTGATGTCGATCGGTGTGCGCGCGATGGCGGCCAGCTATGCGCAGATGCAGACCACCAGCCACAATATCGCCAACGCGAACGTGGCCGGCTTTTCACGTCAATCGACGATGCTGGCCACGGCGCCCGGGCAGTCGACCAGCGAGGGCTTCTTCGGGCGTGGCGTCAACGTCGTCGGCGTCGAGCGTGCGCAGGACGCCTTTCTCACGCGTGAGGCCGCCAGCAGCAAGGCGCTGTCGGCCATGGATGCGGTGCGCCGCGACCAGCTGCTGCAGCTCGAGTCGGTGTTCAAGAATGGCGAGCAGGGCATCGGCAATTCGATCTCGCAGTTCTTCTCGGCCATGTCCGACCTGGCCAGCCGGCCCGGCGACGGGCCCACGCGCAGCGTCGTGCTGTCACGCGCGCAGGACATGTCGTTGCGTTTCAACGAAGCCGGCAGCGCGCTGACACAACTGCAGACCTCGGTGCGCCAGGGCTTGCAAGCGTCGGTGGATGTCGTCAACGGGCTGGCCGCCAGCATTGCCAAGGTGAACGGCGACATCGCGTCGGCGCGCGGCCTGGGGCAATCGCCGAACGACCTGCTGGACCAGCGCGACCGCCTGATCTCGCAGTTGAGCGAGCATGTCCAGGTCAGCACCATCGGCGCCGACGACGGTACGGTGGCGGTGTTCACCGGAGGTGGCCAGCGGCTGGTGCTGGGCGTGCTGGCCGAGCGCTTGCAGGTCGTGCCCGACCTGTTCGACAGTTCGCGCGCCGCGGTGGCGATCAGCGAAGGTGCCGGCCTGCGGCGGCTGTCCGACGACGCGCTCGGCGGTGGCGACATCGCCGGCATGCTGCAGTTCCAGAACAAGGACCTGGTGGCTGCGCAGTCCATGCTGGGCCAGCTGACGTGCGCCGTCGCCGGCGCCGTCAACGAACAGCAGGCGCTGGGGCTGAACCTGCAACCGCCTGCGGGCAGCGTGCCGTCGCGGCCGCTGTTCGGCTTCGTCGACGCCACGCGTGAGAAGGTGCTGCCTGGGGCCACCAACCAGCGTGACGGCAGCGGCACCTTGATCAGTGACGTGACGATCGAGATCGTCGACCCGAGCCAGCTCAAGGCCACCGAATACGAGCTGCGCGGCGACCCGAACAACGCCGGCGCGTGGCAGTTGTGGCACGTGCCCGAGGACGGCACGGCGCCGGCGACCGTGGCCGACGGCGACCAGGTCGACGGTTTCGTGGTTCACTTCAACGGCGGTCCGGCCGCCGGCGACCGCTTCAGGCTGCAGACCGTGACGCGGGCGGCGTCGGGGCTGCAGCCGCTGCTGTCCAATCCGCTGGATCTGGCGGCCGCATCGCCCTATGTGGCCAGCGCGCCGCCCGCGAACAGCGGCACTGCGGCCGTGACGGCGCTGCGCATGGTTTCCACGCCCGGCCACCCGGGCACGGTGGGCAGCCTGACCTTCACCGGACCCGTCCCCGGTGACCCGTCGCGCATGCTGTACGACTGGGACGTGCGCGACAGCGGCGGCTCGGTGGTCGACTTCGGCAGCGGTACCTGGACGCCCGGCAAGCCGATTCCTTCGCTGCCCGATGCCACGATGAACGGCATCGAGATCGACATCGCCGGCGTGCCGGCGGTCGGCGACAGCATCACATTGACGCCGACCCCGCACCCGGCCACCAACAACGGCAACGCGTTGTCATTGACCCGGCTGGGTGAGCAGTCGCTGGTGGGCCTGAACGCCTTGTCCGACGGCAGCCTCAGCGGTGGCTTCAGCTTCAACGAGAGCTTCATCAACGCGATGGCCAACATCGGCGTGCGCACGCAGGGCGCCGAAAGCTCGGCGGCAATCTCGGGCGCGCGCGCCGAGCAGGCCGAGTCGGCGCGTGCCGGCATGGCCGGCGTCAACCTCGACGAGGAAGCCGCCCGGCTGATCCAGTTCCAGCAGAGCTACCAGTCCGCGGCCAAGGTGCTGCAGATCGCCCAGCAGATCTTCAACAGCATGCTGCAGATCGTCGGCTGAACTTGTGAGCAATGACCATGCGCATCACCACCTTCAACGCCTACGAGAACACCATCAGCAACCTGCAGAGCCGCCAGCGCAGCCTGCAGCAGAGCCAGCAGCAGCTGACCAGCGGCAAGCGGGTGGACAAACCCAGCGATGACCCGGTGGCGGCCGCGCGTGCCGAACGGGCGCTGGCAGCAATGACACGCAGCGACTCGCACCAGCGCGCCCTGCAGGCGGCGCGCAGCAACACGCAGCTGACCGAATCGGCCCTGGGCGACGCGGGCGAACTGGTGCAGCGCGCCCGAGAGGCACTGCTGGGCGCCGGCAACGCCACCTACACCGACGGCGAGCGTTCGATGCTGGTGCAAACCCTGCGTGGGCTGCGTGAACAGCTGCTTGCCGTAGCCAACCGCGGTGATGGCGCCGGAACCTACCTGTTCGGTGGTCAGGGCGCGTCGTCGCCGCCCTTTGCCGATGCGCCCGGTGGCGTGCTGTACCAGGGCGCGGCCGGCGACACCCTGGTGGCGTCGAACGAGTCGCTCAGCACCTCGATCGACGGCGACAGCGCCTGGCTGCAAGTGCCGGCGGCGGTGGCCGGCGACCCGCCGCTGTCGCTGTTCTCGGTGCTGGACACGGCCATCACCGGCCTGTCGACACCCGGTGCCACCGACGCGCAAATCAGCAGCGCCGTGCATGACGGTCTGCGTGATCTGGACGCCTGCAACAACCACCTGCTGAGCGTGCGTGCCCGCGCCGGCGAGGCGCTCAACCGCATGGATTCGGTCGAGTTGCGCATTGCCGACGGCAAGTTGGCGGCACAGACCGAGCGCTCGAACGCCGAAGACCTGGACATGGTGCAGGCGATCTCGGAGTTTCAGAACCGGCAAACCGGCTACGATGCGGCCTTGAAGGCCTACTCGCTCGTGCAGCGCATGTCGCTGCTGAACTACATCGGCGGCTGAACGTTTCGACGCCGTCGCTGCCCGACGGCCCTGCGTGGGTGAGGCAGCCACATGGACATGCAAGATCATCCGCTTCTGAACCAGGTGGTGCTGGGCTACAGCGCCGTCATCGACCGCCAGCGGGCGGTGGTCGCCACGCGCCTGACAGTGGCACCCGGCCAGGCCGATGCCGTGATCGATGCGTCAGCGCTGATGCAGTTGCTGGGCGAGGTCTGGCCCGAGACGGCGGGCGCCCTGTCGCTGCGCCTGCGGCCGGTCAACGCCGGAGCCGGGTCGGCGCCGACGGCCGGTCTGGCCCTGTTGATCAACCCGGCCGGCGAGGCCCTGCTGCGGGCCCTGCTGGATGCGCCGGCGGTGCCGCGTTACATGATCGAGGTGCCGGCCTTCATGCTGGCCGACCCGCTGGTGGCGGCGTCGGTGCAGGCGCTCAGCGACAGCGGCGGCACGCTGGCGCTCAAGGGCCAGCCGCGCGAGGCGCTGCCCGACGCGCTGAACGCCTGTTTCACGCTGCAGATCGAGGACGCCGCGGCGCCGGCGCCCAAGGCCTCGCCGCTGCCCCGGCTGCGCCATGCCGTGCGCAGCAAGGCCGAAATCGACGCCGCCTTCGCCGACGGTTGTGCCGCGGTGGCCGGGTGGCCGATCGGTGAACCGCCCATCAAGGCGCAAAGCAAGGCCGCGGTGCCGCCCGAGCTGCAGGTGATCCTCGAACTGATCAACCGCGTCGACCGCGAAGAGCCGGTCGAACGGCTGGAAGCGGTGCTGAAGAAGGACCCGACACTGGCGTTCCGGCTGCTGCGTTACATCAACTCGCCGGGCTTCGGCCTGTCGGTCGAGATCGGCTCGTTCCAGCATGCGCTGATGATGCTGGGCTACCAGCGGCTCAAGCGCTGGCTGGCGCTGCTGCTGGCCTCGGCCAGCAAGGACGCCAACATGAAGCCGGTGATGTTTGCGGCGGTGCGCCGCGGGCTCATCATGGAAGAGTTGGTCAAGGGCAGCGGCGACAGCGAGATGCGCGGCGAGCTCTTCATCTGCGGCGTGTTCTCGCTGCTCGACCGCCTGCTCAGCCAGCCCTTTGCCGAACTGCTGCGTGCCGTGCCGGTGCCTGAGCGCGTGCGCCAGGCGCTGCTGGGCGAGGACGGCCCGTTCCTGCCCTACCTGGAACTGGTGCAGGCCATCGAGCAGGAATCGGTGCTCGACGTGCGCGACGGCGCCGAGCGGCTGATGATCGGACTGGCCGAGGTCAACCGCGCGCTGCTGGCCGCGCTGGCCACCGCCGCCCAGCTCGAGTAAGTGAACGCCGCCGCGCCCGCCTTCGACGCCGTTCCTGCAGAACTGCTCGACGAACTGGGCGACCCCCTGCTGTGGTTCGATGCCGGCGTGCCGGCGCAGATGTCGTTGAAGGGCGGCAACGCCGCCGCGCGACAATTGCTGGCACTGCAGGTCGGGGCACCGGCGCGGGCGGTGCTGGCCCCGCTGGGCGCCGAACTGTGGCGCTGGTGGGCCAGTCAGGGCCGCCTGCGCAGCGACGCGCTGATCGATACTGGCGACGGCGGCAGCCTGCGCGCAACGCACTGGACGGCGGGCGGTCTGCGCCTGCTGCGCCTGCAGCTGCTGGCACCGGCCCTGGCCACCCGCATCAGCGAGAGCCGGCCCGTGCAGGCGCACGATGCCGGCTTCGACGAACTGCTGCGCATGGCCTGGGCGTCGCCGTATCCGGCGCTGCTGCACGACGAGCAGCAGCACATCGTCGACGCCAACGAGGCCTTCCTGTCCTTCAGCGGCCATCGGCGCGACGAGCTGCTCGGCCGTGACCTGGCGCTGCTGCTGCCGGCCGAGGACCAGGACCTGTTCGTCGCCGGGCGCCGCGCGCTGGGCGACGCACCTCGACGCGGCAGCGTGGCCACGCTGACCGAGCGCCGGCTGCTGCATGCCGGCGGTGCCGAACGCTGGTTCCGTTCGGCCCTGTATGCCCTGCCGGGCCCGCAGGGGCGTTTGACGCTCGAGCTGCTGCAGGATTCGACCGGTGAACACGTGGCACGCGCGCAGGCCGAGCGCTCGCTGACCGAGCTGGCACAGTGGTTCGACCTCAGCCCGGTGGGCATGCTGGTGTTCGATCACGCCGGCCTGATCGTGCGCTCGAACCCGGCCTTCGAGCTGTTGGTCGAGCGTGTACCGGTGATGTTGTCCGATGCCGAGCTCGAACTGCAGACATTGCTGGCCTGGTCCCAGGGCGGGCCCCTGCCCGAGCTGGTGCCTGGCGCAGCGCCGCTCGAGCAGCAGGCCTCGGTGCGGCTGGGCGACGGACGTTTGCGCCGGCTGGGTGCACGGCTGTCGAGTTTCGCCACGCGCAGCGGCGAGCGCCGCTACATGGCGGTGGTGGAGGACCGCAGCGCCGAGGAGGAACGTGACCTGGCACAGCTGGAGATGGGCGCTCTGATGCACACCGCCAGTGTCGGCGTGGCCACCTTCGACCCCAGTCGCGGCTGGCTGGCGCCGCTGCGGCGCGGTGCTGGCCGTGCCGGCAGCAGCGGTGGCGATACCGGCGGCGATCGCCGCAACAGCGCCGGATCGGGCCTGCTGGGCATCGGCCGTGAGCTGGTCGAACCCGATTCGCTGCCCGAATACGAGCGCCTGCAGCGCGCCTTGCGCAAGGGAGAACGCACCGAGGTGCGGTTTGCCGTTCGCCACCCCGAACTGGGACAACGCTGGCTGCTGACGCGCATCGAGCCCGGCGCGCTGGGCAGTGACCGCCCGACCACGTCGGTGGTGACGCTCGACGTCACCGAACAAGAGCAGGCGCAGCGCCGCAACGAGCAGCTGCTGCGCGAGCTGTCGACCATTCTCGATGGCTCGACCGCAGGCATTGCCTATCTGCGCGGCGCGCAGCTGGTGCGCTGCAACCGACGTTTCGAGCGCATGCTGGGTCTGGCACCCGGGGCCGCCGCCGGGGTCGGTTTCGACAGCCTCTTCAGCGGCCTGCCGCAGGCCCTGCCGGTGGTGCAGCAGGCCATCGTCGCCTTGTCCGACGGTCGCCCCTTCGAGGCCGAGTTGTCCGCCGGCGAGCGCGGCGACGGGTCGGCCTGGTATTCGCTGTCGCTGCGGCGCGCCGAGCTGTCGGGCGGTGCACCCGAGGCGGTGGCGGTGCTGACCGACATCTCGCGGCTGAAGTCGCAGCAGGCCGACCTCGAGCGGCTGCTGCGTGAACGAGAGCTGATGTTCAGCCTGTCCGATGTCGGCATCGTGTACCTGCGCGGGCGGCGCATCGAACGCGCCAACCAGGCGATGGCCGCGCTGACCGGCTACGCCGCGCCCGAGCTGACCGCGCTCGACGGCTCCGAGCTGCATGCCGACGCACGCGAATGCGTGGAATTCGAGACCGCGCTGGCGCAGGCGTTGCGCAGCCAGGGGCGTTTTCGCGCCGAACGGCGGCTGCGCCGCCGCGATGGCAGCCTGTTGTGGGTGCAGGTGGCAGCGCGACCGGTGAACGCCGACGACCCCGACGCCGGTGTGATCTGCTCGTATGTCGACGTCGACGAACGCTACCGTGCGCGCGAAAGTCTGGCCAGCCAGGCCGAACGCACGCGGGCGCTGCTCGACTCGGTGCTGGTGGGCATCGTCACCGTCAGCGACGGTGGCATCGAGTGGATGAACCGCTCGGCGCGGCGCATGTTCGGCGGCGAGCTGGCCGACTTCGTCGGCGAGGCGATCAGCATCGTGGCGACGCCGGAAGCCGACCATCCCCTGCGCCGCGCCGACTACCTCGAGCGCCTGATCGACGGCCAGGCCGAAACCTTCGAATGCCGGCTGAAGGCGCGCGACGGGCGTGAGTTCTGGGTGGTAGGCAACGCCGTCGTCACCGGCCGCGCCGGTGGCTCGCGGCAGCTGACCTTCGCACTGCTCGACATCGAGCGGCGACGCCAGGCCGAGGTGAGCATCGCGCAGGCCCAGGCGTCGTTGCAGCGCATGATCGAGACTGCGCCGCTGGCGATGGCACTGTTCGATGCGCGCAGCCTGCGCGTGCTGCAGCTCAACCAGATGGCCGGCACCTTTTTCGGCCAACCGCTGGAGCGCATCGCCGGCCGCCGGCCCGAGGAGTGCTGCAGCCCGGGCAAGGCCTTGGCCCTGGCCGAGTGGTTGACGCTCAGCGCCGGCGAATCGGTGGCGCAGCACCACGAGTGGCGCGATGAACCCGAGGGCGGCGGTGGTGCCGGCTGGACCGAAGGCTCGGTACCGGCGGCACGCGTGTGGGACGTGCGCATCGTGACGCTCGAACCCAGCGCCGAGGTCGCACCCCAGGTGCTGCTGGTGGCCAGCGACGTCACCGAGCAGCGCGCCGCCGAACAGGCGCGGCTGCAGGCCGCGATTGCGCAGCGCGAAGTGCTGGTGCGTGAGGTGCACCACCGCATCAAGAACAACCTGCAAGGGGTGGCGGGCCTGCTGCAGCAGCACGCCGAACGCCACCCGGGTGTCGGCCCCATGCTGACCGAGGCCGTGAGCCAGGTGCAGGCCATCGCCCAGGTCTACGGCTTGCAGGTCGGATCGGGCGGGCCCTTGCGCGTGGCCCATGTGCTGCAGGCGATTGCCGGATCGGTGCAGCGCACCTTCGGCCGCAGCATCCATGTCTTCACCTCGCCCGAGGCGTCGCAGTGGCTGATGCCCGAGGCCGAGTCGATTCCGATCGCGTTGACGTTGAACGAACTGCTGACCAATGCGATCAAGCACGGGGCGGGCGACAGCCTGCGCTGCGAGACCGACGTGGCACCGGCTACCCTGGCGCCCGGGTCACTGCGCCCTGGCGGCGGCGCTGCGGCATCCGGCGACATGGTGGTGATCACCATCGTCAACCGCGGCCGATTGCCGGCGGGCTTCGACCTGGCCCGCTTTCCGGGCGGCCTGTCGGGCCTGGGCCTGGCGCGTGCACTGCTGCCCCGGCGCACCGCCACGCTGACGCTCGAACAGCAGGGTGACGACGTGGTCGCACGCGTGCTGCTGCGCACCCCCAGTGTGGTGCGCGAGGCGGAGCCGGCGCCGGCGCCCACGGCCCTGGCCTCACAATGACGGCCATGCACAGCAACGGCCCGGCCCGCAGCCCGACGACCCCGAAGGCACGCATCCTGGTGCTCGACGATGACCGTCTGGTGCTGGCCACCGTGGTGCACGGCCTGGTGCAGGCCGGCTACGACGTGATCGATGCCGACAACGGCGACGACGCCATCCTGCTGGCGCGTGAGCACCGGCCCGAGCTGGCACTGCTGGACATCCGCATGGAAGGCAAGACCGGTTTCGACGTTGCCGAGTACCTGCGCGACGTGTGTCGCATCCCCTTCATGTTCCTGTCGGCCTTCTCCGACGAGGCCACAGCCGCCAAGGTACAGGCGCTGGGTGCGGTGGCCTACCTGGTCAAGCCGCTGGACGTGGGCAAGATCGTGCCCACGGTCGATGCCGCGCTGCAGCGCCTGCGTTCCGGCCAGGCCGCGGGCGCCGAGCCGGCCGCCGC
>Ga0138256_10000311_pt1 | contig 55389 bp, 42 predicted proteins | sample KNB2016incub_MG_FD_105486 | JGI IMG/M metagenome (GOLD analysis project Ga0138256, IMG submission 105486) | Active sludge microbial communities from wastewater in Klosterneuburg, Austria - KNB2014incub_MG | ecosystem: Engineered > WWTP > Activated sludge > Unclassified | place: Austria...
CGCCAGCAGCAGATCGTCGACGAGCGTCGAGGCGCCGCCGCCGACATCGATGATGCGGCCGGTCAGGGGCACCTGGGTGCGACGGATGAAGTCGAGGGACCGGAGGGCGTGCTCCTGGAACCAGCTGACTTCGGTGGCCGGCTTCGTTCGGTAGATCGTGTTCCAGTGGGTTTGGGGGGTCATGGGGGTGCCTGCTTGCTCGCGTCCTGCGCACGATCCTGCATGCGCCGCCTGCATGCGCCGCCTTCATGCGACAGGTTTTCATGCGACAGGATTCGGAACCGTACGATGGGAACCGGAAGTATAGGACGACCGGCGAGCAGGGACCGGATGATTCCCGTGCCGCATCCGCACGTGGTACCATCGCCGTCGACACTGCCCCGCACATCGCTCGACCTGTTCCTTGCCTTTCCGCACCTTCCCGCGCACCAGGAGTACGCACGATATGATCCGCAAGCTTTCCACCGACGAGCTCGCCGCCCGCCCCGATTACGTCCAGTTCTTCAAAGGCCTCACCGTCGGCGAGGGGGGCATGGCGTCCATTGCCAGCGAGGGCGTCGGGCGGCAGTCCCTCAAGGGGCGATTGAAGCTGGCCGCGGCGGCCGCGAAGATGCAGATCAAGTTCCGCCGGTCCGACAAGGCGACGGTGGTGTTCGAGGTGGTTGGGCGCGACGGGGCCGGTTGAGTCACTGCCCATTCGAGGCGGCTCACAGGTGTCGTCCGCACCATAGGCACCATAGCCCCATGGGCACCACGGCACCACATCGCCATGAGCACCACGGCACCATATGAACGCTCGCTTCACGATGTTCATCGTCTACGTGCGCGACCAGGACGCGAGCACCCGGTTCTATGGGTCGGTGTTCCAGGAAGCGCCGAGCACCCACGAGCCGGGCATGACCGAGTTCGCGCTGGGCGACGGCGTGTCCCTCGGGCTGATGCCCGCCGCGGGGATACGACGCCTCCTCGGCGATGCCCTGCCCGACCCGGATGCCGCCGCAGGGATTCCGCGATGCGAGCTGTACTTGGTCGTGCCGGACGCTGCCGCGTGCCTGCAGCGCGCACTTGACGCCGGCGCCCGCGCGTTGAGCCCGCTGCTGCCGCGCGACTGGGGGCAGCGGGTTGGTTATTGTCTTGATCCGGATGGGCACGTGCTGGCGTTTGCGGAGGGTGGGGACGTCGCCGAGGTCGCCGAGGTCGCCGAGGCGGCGGAGAGTGCGGTCGTTGGGGACGTCGCGGAGGCCGCGGTTGGGTGACGGACGGGCGGGGTTCTTCGGCGGAGCGATGCGGCCGCGAGAAGGCCGGCCAGCATGACCAGCCATCCTGCGGCAGCGGCCAGCGCGGCGGTTCCGGCAGAGCGGTTGAGGCGGGCGATCAAGGGTGAACTAAGGTCGTCGGCGAGTGGGCGCAGGCGCGCACGGTACCGGTGAGCGCCATGGCGGCGCAAGGGTCGATGTTGCGGCCGTGGTCAGGGTTGTCCCATGTTCGGCGCGAGGCCCGCGAAGTCCCCCAAGTTCGCATGCTGATATGCCAAAGGACCACATGCCGAATCGGTGGAAGTCGGCATGCCGAATCGCCCCGTCATGGCCACGGGTTGGTCAATGGTCTGTCTGCAATCGGACTTTGTCGAGCCCTATGCCTGTACTAAGATACAGCAGTACAGTTCGCCGCCTGGAGGCTCGCAATGGACTGCAAGATCACCGTGAAGCTCCCCGACACGCTCCGTCGCCGCGCCAAGGCGGTCGCGGCGTTGCGCGGTGAGACGGTTTCAGACGTCGTCCGCGACGCCCTGGAAGCCTACATCGCCGAATCCATGGAAGAGGCCGAAGACGTAAGAGCAGCGGATGAAGTCGAGGCGCGTTTGTTGGCGGGCACCGAGTCCATTCATGATCACGAGGCTGTCTGGCGTGAGATAGCGTCGCGCGAGGAATCGCCCGCGTCGTCGGGCATGAACCGCCCGACCGCACGGCGTACCGCATCCAGCTGACCATCGGATGCCAGCCCGAGCATGCGGGTGATGTCGCCGAGATCGATCGTCAGCGACGCGACGAGCCAGCCCCCGACCATCCATGGTCCAGCGCCCACCCGCCACCCCGTCACCCACCGCCGACCGCGTGCGCTACGCCGTTACGACCACCTTCTCGCGCCGCACAAACGGCCTGAGCGACTGCGCCAACGCCCAGACCAGCGGCGCATAGACCACGAACATCAGCATCCATCCGACGACCGCTCGCCACAGAGCGATATCGTCCACCAGCTGGCGCAGCACGAACAGCGTCGGCACGGCGGCCAGCGCGGCCAACGCGAACCGCACGCCGCGGTGCAGGTCGGTGCGGCCGAGGGCAACGGCGGCGAGCAGCAGGAACGGCAGCATCTGGGCACCGGCGGCCAGCCCCATCGGGACGGTGGCCGCCACCACGACGACGCGCAGTGCGATCTGCCGGCGTACGGACCATGTGGCGCGCCGTGCCGCCGCAGCCGCAGCTTGGCCGAGGCCGAAGAGGGCAAAGATGGCGATGATGCCCAGCGTCCCGCCCCACGAGAACTCATGCTCCGCCGAGATCACGCGCATCCACACACGGGCCACGACACCCCATATCGCCCCAGCCAGCGCCCCCGCAAGAATCGCCGCCCGCGGGTCTGCCGGTAGGACGAAGCGGGAAGCGCCTGGGGCGATCGTGCTGAGAGAGGACGTTGGGTACGACATCGCTCGCGGACGGTAGCGCGCTCGGGGAGTGCGGTCAATGCGCACAGCGTACCCGCAGTTCGGCCGACCGAACCTCCGCGAGACCGCCGCGAGACCGTCGCGCGGCCGTCGCTGCCCCCGCATCCGCTCTCCCTTGCCGGCCGTTGACGCGGCGTTGGCAGGGATTTTATACTGGCCGATCTCCGGCGGGGGGGCGATCGAAGTTGCCATCCCCAAGTGCCTATCCCCGTCCGGGGGACCTCGATCGACGGCGCGTCGGCACGTCGGGAGCAACCGGAGGAGAACCACCATGACCACACCGAACCAGTACGTCGCCGACGGCTCGTACGCGGCAACGAGCAGGAACGTGCGCATCACCATCGCCGCCGACTGCCTCAAGGCAAACGGTCGCGACCTCAACCCGTCGAAGGTCACCTATACGGCCCCGGACGCCGCCACCATCGCCGACATCACGAACGACGACGGCGAGCTGGTGCTGGTCAGGTGCGACCATCCCACGTCCAACGCCCACAACCGCCTCGGCCGCTTCGTCCCGGCGGGCAGCTTTCAGGCGAGCAGCAAGAACATCGTGGTGACGGTCGAGGCCGAGTGCCTCAAGGTCGACCAGACGTACCACCTCAGCCACGTCTGGTTTCATGCGGAAGCAGCCAAGAACATCGCCGACATCGCCAACGTGGACGGCGACGTCCAGCTGAAGGTGCGTCGGTCCGGCAACGCCCTCGACGACGCCAAGGTCACGTGGACCGCCGCGGCCGACTACGACGCGTTGGCCATGGACGACTCGGCCCTGATCGGTGTCACCGCCGACGGGGCGACGACGCCCATCGGGCCCGGCAGCTCCTACTCGGTGGGCTCGGTGAAGGGCGGCGTCGTGGTCACCAAGACGTTGCTCGGACCGAAGTTCACGGTCGTCGCTTCCGCAGCGGTCATCCGCATCGCCAGCAAGGGCGCCATCGGCGATATCGACGGGGTCGACGTCTCGGTCCTCGAAGCGCACGCCGACGCCGACATGGACCTGCTCTACGCCGGGGCGGGTGTCGGCTTCCGGCTCGCCGGGGGCAGCGCCTCGATCTTCGACTTCGACCTCGGCGTCGGGCTCAGCACCGGGGCCGGCATCAAGGACAACAGCATCGAGGTCAAGCTTGCCGGTACCGGGGTCACCGTCGGCCAGAAGATCTCCATCTCCGTCTTCGACAACTCGTTCGGCCTGGACCTCGTCCGCACCGCTCACGCCGTCGGCTACGTCGGCAAGGAGCTGGCCGTCGCCGTCGCCATCGTCCCCGGTGCCTTCGCCAGTGCCGGGACGTCGCTGGCGGGCGAGTTCAAGGCCATGCCCGGAACCTTCGCCCAGGCCGGCGTGGGCATCGGCAGCGAAGCCGCCAAGATCCCCGGCGCCGTGGCCTCCGCCCCCGCCCAGATGTGGTCCGGCGTGGTGGACTCGGTCAAGGGCCTCGCCGATCTGTTCTGAGCCCTCGGCCGCACGATCGCACGATCACACGATCGCCCCCACGCTTGTTGGGCATGCGGAACGCAAGCCGTCGGAGCGTGTGATCGACCCTGCCGAGGTGCTGCACTGGTGGTCGCCGACCAGCTGGCGGAGCACGAACAGCGTCGGCACGGTGGCCGGCGCGGCCGGCACGGCCAACGAGAACCGCACGCCGCGGTGCAAGTCGGTGCGGCCGAGGTCACGCCCATCCCGCTCTCCCTTGCTCGCCGTTGCTCGCCGCCGCTCGGTCTTTAAGATTGCTTATGTCTTGACATTACCCTTCGGCTGTGTTACTCTAGCCCGCGGTAACCCGCAGATCGCCTCCGCCGCCGTCCCGCCGTGTCGCGGGCCCCACCACGGACCCGGGTCGAGGCGCAGAAAACAACACGCGACCGAAGGAGGTTCCGAGATGACCACGTTCGTGCGTGCCTTGGCACGCGTACGTGCCCTGACGCTGGTCGGGGTGGCAACGATGGCTGGAGCGGCGATCATCGGCCATGCCGGCACCGTGCAGGCCAGCGGTCTGCAGACGGCCCTGCAGCAGGGGACGACGGTGGCGGTTTCGCCGGCCGTTGCATCCGTTGGCTGCGGTGAGACCGTGACGGTCGACATCCAGATCAACTCCGTCACCGGCCTGTACGGGCTGGACTTCAAGCTGAGCTACGACCCCGCCGTCGTCGAGGTTGTCGACGCGAACGCGGCGGCGCCCGGCGTACAGATCCAGTCCGGGCCGTTCCCGGACGTGACCGCCGGTCAGGGCCTCATCCAGGTGAACAACGTGGATATCGCCGGCGGCGTCATCAGCTACGCCGCCAGCCTGATCAACCCGACCCCGGCCGTCGACGGCAGCGGCGTCGCCGCGCAGGTGACGTTCCGCGGGCTCGCCGCCGGCAGCTCGCCCCTGAGCTTCGTGTCGGTACTCCTGAGCGATCGCCAGGCCAGCCCGATCACCGTCACCCCGGTCGACGGCACCGTGCGCGTCACGTGCACCGGCACCCCGCGCCCGACCGCCACGCGCCCCTCCGGCACGGCACCGCGCCCGACGGCCACCCGCCCCGGCGGCGGCCCGACGGCCGTGCCGTCGACGGACAAGTGCTACCACGTCGTCGCCAAGGGCGAGACGATGTACGGCATCGCGGCGCAGTACGGCACGACGGTTGCCGCGCTGCAGCAGTTGAACGGCATCGCCAACCCCAACTGGATCGTCGCCGGCAGCCGGCTCAAGATCCCGTGCGGCACCGGCCCGCGGCCGACGACGGTCCCCGGCGCCACGGCGGTACCGGGCGGTCATCATGGCGGCGGGAATTGCTTCCGCTACGTCGTGAGTCTGGGCGACACGCTCTACCGCATCGCGGCCACCAACAATGACACGGTGTACGGCATCGCCTCGCGCAACGGCATCGCCAACCCGGACCGCATCCGCGCCGGTCAGTCGATCTCCGTCTGCCCGAGCGGCGGCGGCTCGTACCCGCCGCCCCCAACGGGGCAGTGCAAGCAGCAGCACTACGTGAAGCCGGGCGAGACGCTCTCGGGCATCGCGTGGATGTACGGCCTGAGCACGTACGTCCTCCAGCAGGCGAACGGCCTGTCGAACCCGAACCTGATCTACGCCGGCCAGACGCTCTGCATTCCGTAGGACTCCTCCGCCGCTGCGCGGCCGCGGATTGGGAGCGAGCGGCTGCGTGACCGCGCGATTTGAGTAGACTAGCGGGGGTCGCCTTCGGGCGGCCCCCGCTTGCGTTTTGCCCCAGGAGCTCCACCATGACCCCCGTGGCCATCGACCTCGCCACCGGTGCCGCGCTGGCCGCCGTCGGGGCGTTCGCTGCGCATCGGCTAGGCCTGTTGACCGCCGGCGGGGCCGTCGGCGCGGCCGTGATCGGCGCCCTGACCTTCGGCCTCGGCGGCTGGGAGTGGGCGCTGCTCCTCGTGATCTTCTTCGCCACCTCCAGCGCCGTGACGCAGTGGCAGGCCGACGAGAAGGCCGAGGCCGGCCGCACGTTCGCCAAGGGCGGGCGGCGCGATCTCGGCCAGGTCCTGGCCAACGGCGGCCTGCCCGCGCTCCTGGCGATCCTCCACTGGCGCTGGCCCGACGCCTGGCTGTTCGCCGCCTACACCGGCGCGCTGGCCGTGGCCACCGCGGATACATGGGCCACCGAGGTCGGGCTGCTGGCCGAGGCGCCGCCGCGACTCGTGACATCGGGCCGGATCGTGCGCCCCGGCACGTCCGGCGGTGTGACCGTCCTCGGCACCGTCGCCGCCGTCGTCGGCGCGGCCGTCATCGGCCTGTCCGCGGCCGTCCTCTACAGCCTGCGCGACGTCGTCACGTTCGGCGGCCTCGGCCTCTGGGACGCGTCCGGCCTGCCGCTCCTGCCGATCGGCGCCCTCGCCGGCCTCGTCGGAACGGCCGTCGACAGCCTCCTGGGCGCCACGCTGCAGGCGCAGTACCGCTCCAGTGGCGATCGGGGGAACGGCGTCGCGGATCACGCGGCCCGTGCAGCGCACGACGACGGTGTGCCGCACGGCGGCATCGCCCCGTCCCCGCACGGGGACACGGAGCGCGCCACCGCCCTCGACGGGACGCGGAACGAGCGCGTGCGCGGGTGGGGGTGGATGACGAACGATGTCGTGAACGTGGTGGCGGTGGGGGTGGGGGGGGTGGTGGCTTGGGGGCTGCATCACTTGCTCTGAGCACGAGGTTTGATCGGCCGGCAGCGAACTCACCTGCAAGTTTCGCTTGACGTGTCGCCGGTGGGATTCAGGGTGTGTATGACCGAGTGCAGCCGCGCGCGCGTTGGCGCGGCATCATCCAAACGGTATGATCAGCGCGTCTGGTAGAACTACCGCGCGGAGTATGACTATGAGCACCAAGGTTGGCCTCAAGGGACAGGTGGTAATCGAGAAGGAGATTCGCGACGCGCTCGGCGTTGTTCCGGGATCGATCGCCGTCCAGCGGGTGGTCGAGGATCGGGTCGAGATCCGCTTCCTGCCGCCCGAGCACATGGAGTCCTTGTACGGGATCCTGGCCTCGCATGTCACCCGTACGCTGACGGACGATGAGCTGGAGGCCGCAGTCGCAGAGGCCGCCGAACAGGCGGCAGTGGATCGCTATCGGCTGGCCGACGGTGGCTGATCCGGCTGCCGACGCGGTCGGCCTGCTGGATACCAGCGTCCTCGTTCGTTATCTCACGGGAGACCCACCGGCTGCGGCGATGCGGGCCAGGGACATCATCGAGGACGATGGCATCGTCCTCGTCAGCGACGTCGCCCTCTTGGAGACGGCCCACGTGCTGCGCGCCGTCTACAGCGTGCCTCGTGAAACACTGCTGGACGCGCTGATCTCGTTCGTCCGCCGAGCGAACGTCCGACCGGCCGATCGGCCCAAGGAGATCCTGGTTACCGCGTTGGAGTTGTGCCGGGCGTCCGGCCGCGTCTCGATCGGGGATGCGCTGATCTGGGCGGCAGCCAAGGCGTCCGGTGTGCCGGTCCATACGTTTGACAAGCGCTTCCCCGCCGAGGGGGTCGAGGTGCGCGCGACATAGTGGCTCGCGCCGCCGCCCTACCGCTCTCCCACCCCCATCGGCACCCTGAGCCCCTCCGCCCCCGCCGTCTCCACCGCCTCCGCATACCCCGCATCCGCGTGCCGCAGCACCCCAATCCCCGGGTCGTTCGTCAGCACGTTTCGCAGCCGCACCGCCGCCTCGGCCGTGCCGTCCGCCACCGTCACCTGCCCGCTGTGCTGGCTGAAGCCGATGCCGACGCCGCCGCCGTGGTGGAAGCTGACCCATGTGGCGCCGCTCGCCACCGCTGTCATCGCGTTCAGCAGCGGCCAGTCGCTGACGGCGTCCGTGCCGTCCAGCATCGCCTCGGTCTCGCGGCGCGGGCTGGCGACGGAGCCGGTGTCGAGGTGGTCGCGGCCGATGACGATCGGGGCACGCAATCGACCATCCGCGACGGCGGCGTTGAACGCGAGGCCCGCCTTGGCGCGCTCGCCCTGGCCCAGCCAGCAGATCCGGGCCGGCAGGCCCTGGAACGCGATCCGCTCACGGGCCAACTTGAGCCAGCGCTGCAGGCCGTCATCGTCCGGGAACAGCTCGGCGACGATCGCGTCCGTCGTGTAGATGTCCTCGGGGTCGCCCGACAGCGCCACCCAGCGGAACGGCCCGCGGCCGCGGCAGAACTGCGGGCGGATGAACGCGGGCACGAAGCCGGGGAAGGCGAACGCATCGGCCACGCCCGCGTCGAAGGCACGCTGGCGCAGGTTGTTGCCGTAGTCGAAGACGACGGCGCCCGCGGCCTGGAAGCCGAGCATCGCCCGAACATGTTCGGCCATGCTGGCCATCGACTCCCGCTCGTATGCGGCCGGATCATCGCGCCGCAACGCGTCCGCCTGCTCGACGCTCAGGTGGTGCGGGACGTACATGCTCACGTCGTGCGCCGGCGTCTGATCCGTTACGATGTCGATCTTCACATTCGATCGCAGGATCGTGTGTGCCGCCTCGCACGCGTTGCCGAGCAGGCCGATGGACAGCGCCTGCCCGGCGTCGCGCGCCCGCTGCGCACGGTCGAGGGCGTCCTCGACGTCGTCCGTCCACTCGTCCAGGTACCGCGTCTCGATCCGCCGCTCGATCCGGTGCCGATCGACCTCGACCACGATCGCCACGCCGTCGTTCATCGTCACCGCCAGCGGCTGCGCGCCACCCATCCCGCCCAGGCCGGCCGTGAGCGTGATCGTCCCCTTCAGCGACCCGCCGAAGTGCTGCCGCGCGCACTCGGCCAGCGTCTCGTACGTCCCCTGGACGATGCCCTGCGTGCCGATGTAGATCCACGACCCGGCCGTCATCTGCCCGTACATCATCAGCCCGCGCGCGGCGAGGTCGTCGAAGTGCGCCTGCGTAGCCCAGTGGGGCACGAGGTTGCTGTTGGCGATGAGGACCCGCGGGGCATCCCGGTGCGTCGTCAGGACGCCGACGGGCTTGCCGGACTGCACCAGCAGCGTCTCGTCATCGCCCAGCCGCACCAGCTCCCGGACGATCGCATCGAACGCCTCCCACGACCGCGCCGCCTGGCCGCGGCCGCCGTAGACCACCAAGCGGTCCGGGTCCTCGGCGACCTCGGGGTCGAGGTTGTTCATCAGCATGCGCAGCGCGGCTTCCTGGAGCCAGCCGCGGCAGCGGAGGGTGGTGCCGCGGGGGGCGCGGACGGGGCGGGGAAGGGACATGGGTGGACTCCCGGTGAGGCGAAGGAATCGCGATGGTAATCCCGATTCCGCGCGCGCGCGCCATCGCGCCGTTCTGATGGGAGACCGCCGCGCATCCGTTGCCCGCTACAATTGCGGCGACGACATCACAGGAAGCCGTAGCGTTGGAAGGAATGCCGCATGCTCCCGCGCGCCGAGACGCTCGACTTCTTCATCGCCGGCATTCCGGGTACGGGCGGCAACCGGGTCTGCCTGCCGGGTGAGCGGGCGCTTCGCCGGACGTTTCACTGATCGATGTCCACCCCCCACTGGCACGCCGACCTCACCCCGCCCGTCGCCCCGCTGACCGAACTCCCCCCCCACACCGACATCCTCGTCATCGGCGCCGGCCTCACCGGCACGTGGCTCGCCCTCGCCCTCGCGGAGTCCGGCCGCCCGCCGCTCGTCCTCGAGCGCACGCATCTGGCCGCCGGCGCGTCGGGCCGCAACGGCGGACTGCTCCTGCCCGGCACGGCCGAACTCTACCCCGCCCTCGTCGCCCGCCACGGCCCCACCGCCGCGCGCACCCTCTGGGCGTGGGCCGTCGCCGGCGCCGCCGACGTCGTCGCTACGATCCGCCGCTACGGCATCGACTGCGACTGGCGGCCGGAGGGCGCGCTGCACGCCGCGGTCAGCGAGGCCGAGGCAACCCATCTGCACGACGCCGCCGCGCTGCTCGCCGCGGACGACTTCCCAGGCGAGTGGCTGTCCGCAAGCGATGTCGCCGCCTGGCTCGACGTCCCGCGCCCCGATGACTTCCACGGCGCGCTGCACCTCCCCGACGGCGGAGCGTTCCACTCCGGCCGCCTCGTCGCCGGCCTCGCCGCGGCCGCCGCATCGCGCGGCGCGACGTTCATCGAGGGCATCGATGTCCGCGGCATCGAAGGCCATGCCCTCGAAGGCGCAGACGACGACCGCCGCCCCGGTTCACCGATCATCGTCCACACCGACCGCGGCCCGATCACCGCCGAAGTCGTCATCGTCGCCACGAACGCCTGGCTGCCCGAGCTGCTGCCCGGCTTCCGCGATGCCGTCGTCCCCGTCCGCGGCCAAGTCCTGTCCTCGCTGCCGCTCCCGAAGCGCATCATCCGCGGCGCCTGGAGCCTGAACGACGGCTACGAGTACCTCCAACAGCTCTCGGACGGCCGCCTCGTCTTCGGCGGCATGCGCTGGTCCGCGCCCGACCGCGAGGTCGGCCCGCACTTCGTCGCGCCCGACGTGAACGACACGATCCACGCCCGCCTCGACGGCTGGCTGGCCGGCCACTTCCCGTCGCTCCCCGTCACCGTCGAGCATCGCTGGGCCGGGCCGATGTGCTGGACGGCCGATCGGCTGCCGCTCGTCGGACCGGTCACCGCCCCGTCGTCCGGCCTTCGCGGCGACACCGACGTAGATCCCGCCACCGCCCGCCTCTGGATCGCCGGCGCCTACAGCGGCCACGGCGTCCCGGTGGCGCCGGCGGCGGCGCGGCTGGTGGCGGCGGGGTTGACTGGGCGGGCGATGGGCCCGGCCGCGCCGCTTGTGATCCCAAACCGACCACTGGCAGATCCCGTCGCGGTCGCCACACCGTAGGTAGGGGCGGGTCTCAGGCCCGCCCTCCCCCGTCCGTTCTCGCGAGGCCCACTGGGCAATGCCCCCTTGACTGCTACAATCCCCCCGCAGCCCACACGCTGCCCCCTGCCGGTCCCGCGCAGCCCGGATGCGCGCGGGGGAGCGGGTTCGCCCGCCCAGGGGAAGCCGGTGAGAGTCCGGCGCTGACGCGCAACGGTAACCGCACGGCCGACTGGACCGACGTCGATTCACGAACGTCCCCCGGCCCACCCGGAAGCCCGATCGCCTACCGGCAGAGGTTCCGTCCGATGGCAGGCCCCCGCGCTCGGGGCACCGGACGTGACCGCGCCCCACGCGCTCGCGCCCCTCCCGACGCCGCCCGCCCCGTCGCGTCAAACGGAGGGACCCGTGATCGCATCTCGCCGCCGCCAGCCGATCCTGCGGCCGATCGCTCTTGCAGCGACCCTGCTGTCGCTCATCGGCATCGGACGGAACGCCGACGCCGCCTCGTCGCTCGCCCAACCCGCCCCGTCCTTCCTCGGCACCGCCGACGTCGTCGTCGACTTCGACGACGGCCGAGTCGCCATCCATCGGATCGCGTCCGACGAGGGGCCGACCGGCGAGGCGCTGCTGCGGAGCGCGGGCGTCGATGCCCAGCTGAAGGACGGCGCCGTCTGCCGAATCGGCGGCGCCGGCTGCCCGCTGTCCAACTGCTTCTGCGGCCCGTACTGGGCGTACCACTGGCGCGCCGACGACGGCCGGTGGGCCTACGCCTCGACCGGCGCCGCGGCCCGCACGCTCAAGGCCGGCGACGTCGACGCCTGGGTCTGGCGCGGCGCCCGCGCGCCCATCACCGCCACCGCCCAGCAGCGCGCCGTCTGGCTCGGCGCCCGCTGGCTGCGCGATCAGCAACTCCCGAACGGCGACTACCCGTCACCCGGCCTGGCCGTCGAGGCGATCCTGGCGGCGCGGGCGGCGGGCGAGGACCCCGGTCAGTGGACGAACGGGGGGCGCAGCGTCGTCGAGTATCTGGTCGACAACCTGTATGACTACAGCCAGCCCAGCGCCGCCCAGGCCGGCAAGGGCCTTGTGGGCATCGCCGCCGCCGGCCTCGAGACGGACGAGATGGGCGGCTTCCATCCCAGCGCCAACCTGTCGCGCTTCTACGATCCGACGACCGGCCGCTATGGCCTCTCGACGTGGGAGCAGGCCTGGGCGATGCTCGGCGAGGTTGCCGCCAACGGTCCGCACGGCCAGGCATCGCCGCTTGCGCGCCAGGCGCTCGTCGACGGCGCTGCGCCCACTGGCGGCTGGAGCTCCATGCTCGGAGAAGCCGAGGCCGAGACGGACGCGACCGGACTGGCCGTCCAAGCCCTCATCGCCGCCGGCGAGCCCGTTACATCGACGGCCATCGTGCAGGCCCTCGCGTACCTCGACACCGCCCAGCGCGCCGACGGCGGCTTCGGCCACGACGGCCATCACGAGACGACGAACGCGAACAGCACGGCGTACGCGCTTCAGGCGCTCTACGCCGCCGGCGCGTCGCCGACCGACCCGCGTTGGACTTCGGCCGAAGGCCGCACGGCCGTCGACTACATGATGGGCCTGCAGCGCGTGAACGGCGCGTTCGACTTCGACGCGGCGGCCGCCGGCAACGTGCTCGTCGCCTCCGGCCAGGCCGTGCCGGCGCTCAGCGGGCGGTCCTTGGCCGTCCACGGCACGCAGGTCGCCGCCGACCGCGCGCGCGGGTGGCTCCATCAGGCGCGCGGCGCGGACGGCAGCTTCGCCGGCGGCGCCGCGAATCCCGGCGCCACGATCGAAGCCGTCCTGGCCATGACGGCGCACAGCTACTGGACCGACAGCCGCCAGGGGGGCACGCCCGGCCGGCCGTCGGTTGCGGCCTATCTCGGCACCGCCGCCGCCGACTACGCGGCACGCGGCCCGAGCGCCGCCGGCAAGCTCCTCGCCGGCATCGCCGCTCTCGGTGCCGATCCGCGCGCCTTCGGCAACATCGACGTCGTCGCCGCCCTCACCGCGCGCCTCGACCCGGCCACCGGCGCCTTCGGCGACGGCGGACCGTGGAACCAGGCCTGGGCGATCCTCGGCCTTCGGGCCGTCGATATCGACGTGCCGTCCAAGGCCGTCGACGCGCTGCGCACCGCAGCCTCGCCCGCCGGCGGCTGGGGCTTCGAGGCCAAGGCTGCCGCGCCGGACGTCGACTCCACCGGCCTGGCGCTGCAGGCGCTCGGCGCGGTCGGGCTGAACGCCGACGACAAGGCCGTCGCCGACGGCATCGCCTTCCTCCGCGGCACGCAGAACGCCACCGGCGGCTGGCCGGGCTTCGGTCCGCCCGACGGCGCCAGCATCGACGCTACCGCCGCCGCCGTCCTCGGCCTCGTCGCCGTCGGCCAGCACGTCGACCGCACGGCGTGGTATCGCCCGAGCGCGGCCCACCCGCTCGGACTCGGCCCGTTCGACGCCCTTGCGGCGGCGCCGTCGCCGTCGGGCGCCTTCCCGGGCTTCGGCGGTCCCGACGACGTCGTGGCCACCGCCGCTGCGCTGCGCGCCCTCGTCGCGCGCGCCCGGACCGCATCGCCGGCGACGTCCACGATCCACCTGCCGTACGCCGGCTTGGCGCGACGGTGACATCCAAGACCTTCGGCGGCCGGGCGGCGGTGGGGCGGGGCCCGTTCTGGATCTCGCGTCGCCTTCTCCCCCCAGCCCTCTCGCTCGCCGCCGTCCTCACTTGCACCACCGTGGCCGCCCCCCGCCTCGCCGCCGCCCAGCCGCCGAACCGCGCCGGCCTCGTCATCCAACTCGGCGACGGCTCCGTCCGCACGTACTGCATCGCCTTCCCGGAGCCGACCATCACGGGCGACGCGCTCCTGCGCCGCTCCGGCCTCGATGTCCGCGCCGACGTCAGCGCGCTCGGAACGACGGTCTGCCGGATCGACGAGACCGGCTGCGACCACCCGCGCGAGGCGTGCTGGTGCCACTGCCGGACGCTCGGCGCCGGCTGCACGTACTGGGGTTACAACACGCTGGAGGGCGATCGATGGTCCTTCAGCGTCCTCGGCGCCGCCGCCCGCGTCGTCCGCGACGGCGATGTCGACGGCTGGGCGTGGGGCCAGGGCGCGATCGTGGCCGGCGCTGCGCCGCCGGTGATGACGTTCGAAGACCTGTGCGCGTCGACAGTGTCGACAGCGGCAACCGCGTCGATCCACCCGCCCACCCCCGACCTCACCCACAATCCCCCGGTCGGGGCACGGCGCCGCGGTGCCCTCCCCACGCCCACCGGCATCGCACCGAAGACCACGATGCCTACCCACGCGTCACCAGCCGATGCCTCGTCGAACGACCCCGTCCCCACCGCCTGGCAACCTCCCGCCGTCCCGACAGCCGACGTCGCCTCCACCGCACTCGCACCACCGGGCGCCGCACCGCTCGACGTCGCACCGCTCGACCCCGCGCCCAGCGACCGTATGTCCACCGACCATACGCCCACCGACCATACGCCCACCGAGGACCACCCCGCCCGCCGCCCGATCCGGGGCGTCGGACCCACCGCGCCGGCCGGCACGACGCAGCCGCCTCCCGCGCCCGAGCGGACCGACGGGCGGGCCGCCGACCGCATCGCGCTGGCGGCATACGTCGGCCTCGTCGTCGCCTTGGCGGCCACTGGATTGTGGCTGCGACGCGCGCGCTGAGCCGGGCCGCGCTTTCGTCGTGCGATCCGAGCACACCGTGACCCGGCGTCTCGCTGGGGTGACGATCGCCCTTGCCAGCCTCGTCGGCTGCGGTGTGCTGGCGGCGCCGCTGTGGCCCGGCGGCGGGGCGGTCGCGGCGCGGGCGGCGGGGGTTCCGGTGCTGTTGGGCGGCATCGTCCTGCTCTGCTTTGCCGCGGCCGCGCTCGAGGCCGGCGTCGGGCTCGGGCCGAAGGCGGTGGCGATGCTCGGGGCGCTCGTGGCGTTCAACAGCGTGCTGCGGTTCGTGGAGGTCATCGTCCCGGGACCTGGCGAGTTCTCGCCGATCTTCGCGCTCGTGATCCTGGCGGGCTTCGCGTACGGCGCTCGGTTCGGCTTCCTGACGGGCGCGCTGACGCTCATCGTCTCGGCGCTGATCACCGGCGGCGTCGGGCCGTGGCTGCCGTATCAGATGCTCGCCGCCGGATGGGTCGGCCTGAGCGCCGGCTGGCTGCCGGGCGCCGGCGGCGGCCGCGTGCCGTCGCGGTCCACGGTGTGGGCGCTCGCCGTCTTCGGCGCGCTGTGGGGGATCGGCTACGGTGTGATCCTGACGCTTTGGGACTGGCAGTTCCGCGAGATCGGTGCCGCCGGCCCTCCCGTCGACGCATGGCGCCGCTTCGCCGTGTTCTACCTCGCCACCTCGCTCCCGTTCGACGCCTTCCGCGCCGCCGGCAACGCCGCCCTCGTCGCCGTCGCGGGTGGGCCGACGCTGACGCTTCTCGGGCGGTTGGGGCGACCGTTCGTGGACGTCGATTCCGATCGACCGCATGGCGACCGCGGTGGATCTTCGCGGGACGGGCACAGGGGCGCACAGTCGTACTTACCTACCATCGATCATCGCGCGGACATCGATCATCGCGCGGGCGGCGGCGCTGCCGGTGCCGGCGTGGGGGAGGGCACGGCACGCCATGCCCCTACGGTCGAACATCGTGCCGGCGTGGGACCCGGCGGCGCCGTCCATCCAGCCAACCACCACCCCCGCGCCTGGCTCGCCTGGCTCGTCGCCGCCCTGGCGATCGGCTCCGTGACGCGCAACCCGCTCGTGCTCGTCCTCGTTTGGCTGGCGATCGGCGTCGTGCACGGCGCGGCGAACCGAGGCGCGGCGGCCCGGGTCGGCGGGGGCAAGGCGTGGCCGGTCGGGCGATGGGCGCCGTGGATCGTCGGGAGCACGGCGGTCTACAACGCGCTGATGGCCCACAGCGGCGACACCGTGCTGGCGCGCCTGCCCGCATCGTGGCCGCTCGTCGGCGGGGCGATCACGCTCGAGGCCGTTGTCCAGGGCGTCGCGAACGGGTTGGCTCTGATCGTCCTGATGGCCGCCTTCGCCGCCTTCGAGGCCGCGCTGCCGACGCGGGCGATGCTGATCCTCGTGCCGCGCGCCTTCGGTTCGCTGGCCATCGCCGTCGCCGTCGCCCTGACCGGTGTGCCGTCCGTGCGACGGCAGCTGGCCGAGGTGCGCGAGGCGTTGGCGCTCCACGGGCAGACGTCCGGCCTGCGTGGCTTCGTCGCCGCGGCCGGCCCCACGCTGGCGGGCGGGCTCGAGCGGGCGGTGCGCTTGGCCGAGTCCCTCACGGCTCGCGGGCTCGTCGCGGCCACGCCGCCCCCGACCGCTGCCCGGACGGCCATCGGCGGCGGCCTGGCGTTGCTGGCGCTCGGCGGCACCGGACTGGCGGCGGCACCCGGGGTGGTCTGGGCGGTGATGGCCGTTGCCGGCGCCGCCGCCGTCACGATCGGCCTGCACGCGGCCGGGCGGGCGCACCGTCGGACGGCGTGGCGACCGGTGCCGTGGCGCGCCGGCGACACGGTGCTCGTCGCGGCGGGCGCGGCCGTCCTCGGCCTGGCGATCTGGCCGGCGGCGCGCACCACGCTGGCCTACTCGCCCTACCCGCGCGTCGGCTGGCCGCCCCTCGACCCGGCCGTCGTCTTCGGCTGCGCGCTGCTGGCGCTGCCGGCGTGGCGCCTGGTGCGGGAAGTGCGGGAGGTGCGGGAAGCGCAGGGCATGGCCGATCGAGCGCCGGCCGGGACGGCCGAGGCGGACGGGCATGTTGCGCCGTCATCGCCGGCCGCGATCCTGTGCGACGCGTTCGGCGTTCGATTCGCGAACGAGGCAGTCCGCGATGGTGTTCCGCCGGCCCTCCCTCCGCTCGACGCCGCGTTCGCCGGCGGGATCACGCTCGTCGCCGGCCCGAGCGGCGCCGGCAAGTCGACGCTGCTGCGGGCGATGTGCGGCTTGGTGCCGCACTTCACGGGCGGGCGCGTCACCGGCCGCCTGCGTGTCGGCGATCGCGATCCAGTGGCGCTCGGGCCGGCGGCGATGAGCGGCATGGTCGGCTTCGTCGGCGACGCGCCCGAGTCCGCCTTCGCGCTCGACGAGGTGGCCGACGAGGTCGCGTTCGCCCTCGAGCACCAGGGCTGGCCGGCCGATCGCATCGCCGCCGCCGTGCGCGCCGCGCTGGACGCCGCCACCGTCGGGCCGCTGGCCGACCGGGCGATCGACACGCTCTCGGGCGGCGAGGCGCAGCGGGTGGCGATCGCGACGGCGCTGGCCCGATCGCCCAAGGTCCTCATCCTGGACGAGCCGACGTCCCAGCTGGACGACGGGCACGCGGCGGCCGTGCTGGCGGTGGTCCGCGCGCTGGCCGATGCGGGTGTGACGGTCGTGTTGTCCGAGCACCGCCTCGAGCGCGTCGCGCCGCTGGCCGCTCGGATGTTGTGGCTGCCGGGGGGCGGCGCGGCCGGGATCGTCGGGCCGCCGGCCGACGTGCTGGCGGGGCTGGCGCTGCCGACGCCGGCGATGCGGCCGACGCAGTCGGGTCGGCCCGGCGCCGCACGGGGCGGGACGGCGGACGATGCACATCGCGACGATGTCGATGCGGATCCCGTTCGGACACCGGCACTGGCCGTCGACGGCGTGGCGTTCGCTTACGGCGATGAGCCGTTGTTCACCGACGTCACGCTGTCCGTCGCGCCGGGCGAGCTCGTCGTGCTCATGGCCCCGAGCGGCGCCGGCAAGACGACGCTCCTGCGGCTGGCGGCGGGGCTCCGCCGTCCGACCGGCGGCCGGATTCGGGTCGCCGGGCGCGATGTCGCAGGCGAGCCGCCGCACGTTGTGGGGCGGCGCTTGGCCTATGTGCCGCAGGCGGCGGGGCAGCTGCTCGTCGGCAGCACCGTCGGCGCGGCGATCGGGCACGCCACGGCGGCGTGGGCCGGCGGAACGGCGGCGGCTGCGGCCGATGACCTACTGGACAGGCTGGCCGTCGGTCATCTCACCGCGCGTCATCCGCTCGATCTGAGCGCCGGCGAGCGCCAGCGGATCGCGCTGGCGCTCGCCCTCGCCCCCGGCCGCCCGGCCGCGGCGCTGGACGAGCCGACGCGCGGCCTGGATGCGTGGGCGTTGGTGCGGCTGGTCGACGTGCTGCAGCAATGCCGTTCGGCGGGCGTCGGGGTGCTCGTCGCGACGCACGATCGGCGGATCGTGGGGGCGGCGGATCGGGTGGTGGGATTGGGGGGATGAAGGGGAGGCGGCAGGGGGTTAGGGGGCAGCGGTGATGTCGGCGGGGGGGGCTTCGTCTTTGTCTGCGGGTACGATGAGGTCGCTGGTCAGGGCTTCGTCCAGCTCGGCGAGGGACGCGTAGCCGGCGGAGAGAACGGCTTGGCGGACGAGGCCGAGCGCTTCGCCGCGCAGATGGGGGGCCAGCTGGCCGAAGTTCTGATAGAGACGATGGCGACCGCTGGAAGACATGAGGGTCTTGACGGCCAACTGCTTGCGGCGCGCGTTGATCTCGACGGAGACGACGCTTTCGTGACTGGCCATGGCGGCTTTGTATCCTCTGTTGGGGTTGGGATCGCGTGTCGGTGACGGGCATCGCCCTGCGCCCGGCATCGCGCGGCGACAGGCATTGTACCCGCAAAAGCACGTGACGGGCGGGAAGCAGTGCCTCCCGCCCGTCACGTCTGTGGCAGGGCTACCCCAGGCTGGTCCTGGGTGTGTCAGTTGTTGAACGTCACTCGGTGGCAGCCGTCGCAGGCGCCGGCACGGCACCGGACGGGAGCTGGACCGGGCCGATCGACGGACCGCCGACGCTGAAGCCGCCGGTTACGGGCGCGCTCCGCCCGGCGGCGCCGCGCAGCTCGAACCCGCCCAGCGGGAGCGGGGGCGGCGGCGGGGCGGGCACGGTCGGGGTCGGCGGCGTGATGCTGCCCCCGCTGGTGCCGGCGGAGTAGCGCAGGATCTCGAACTCCCGAAGGGCAACCGTCGTCGACGGTCCGGCGGTGGCCGAGAGGAGCAGGTAACGCGTGTTGAACGCCCGCAGGTCGATCGTCTCGTCACCGCCCGTCGCGTTGCGGCGCTCGTACAGGCCGGCCCACGTGGAGCCGTTCCAGGCGTAGAGGATGTATGCGGAGGCGTGCTTGCCGGCCGCCCAGCGCAGGATCACGCGGTTGATCGTCGTCGTCGTGCCGAGATCGACGTAGATCCAGCCCGGCAGGCGAGCCGTTTCGAACTGCGTGTTCACGTCGCCGTCCACGGCGCCGGCCGCCGGGAAGCCGGGCGTCTCGTGCTCGGCCGAGACCGTCTTGCCGCGCGCGACGTTCTCCCAGGTCGGACCGGTGCCGCCGGCCGTCGCGCCCGGACCCTTGATGATCCAGTCGCGGAGCTCATAGTGGCCGCCGGACAGGTAGGGGTTCACGAGATAGAGCATGAAGTACCGGCCGCGGACCGTACCGCCGCCGCGGATCGTCCAGGTGTCGTTGCCGGTGCCGTAGTTCGTTGACCCCATCTGGCGCCAGGCGTTTGCGCCGGCGATCCACTGGTAGAGCGAGTAGCCGCGGGCATGCCGCTGCGTGCCCCAGAGCGTCTGGATGCTGGCCACATCCGTGTCCGCGCCGAGGTCGACGTAGATCCACTGGATGTTCTGGGCGCGATAGAACGGGTCGCTGCCCGGCTGGCTGGACCACGGCGTGTTCGGGTCCGCGTCGACGGCGTTCTCCGCCGGGAAGCCGGGCTGGGACGACGAGGCGACGATCGTCCGGCCGAACGCCAGGTTGTCGCTCCCGCCGCCGACGGGCGTCGCGGTCGGCACACCGGGCAGCGGCGTGGCCGTTGGCGGCGGCACGGCGGTTGCGGTGGCCGTCGCCTGTCCCGGGACGGTCGTGCCGTTGGGGCACGGGTTCGTCTGGTTCTGGATGCTGACGACGTTCAAGTAGGTGCCGCCGGTGCACGTCACCCGCGTCCCCGAGACTTCGACCCACTGGCCGTAGAAAGCCGCGAACGACCCGGACCCGCCCGGACCCTTGAGCTGTTCGACGACCGCACCGGTGCAGTCCAGCAGAACGGCGTCCGGGAAGCAGACACCGACGCCGGTCGTTACGATGCCGGTGGCCTGAACGGCCTGCTGCATCGGGGCGGCCACCGGCGCCTTGGCCGGCGCGGCGCCGGCGGGTGGCGTGGGTGTCAGGGTTGCCAGGACCAGCCCGGCTGTTGCGGCAACGGCCGCCACGAACGATACGGAATGGATGAAACGGTTGAATCGGGACACGTCGCTCTCCTCTCCCCTTCAATGGACCGATCGGCCCACAATGAACGCACGGCCGTCTCGGCCGAGTGCGTGGGGCCGATAACGACGACCGCCGGCCCGCGTTATGCGGGCCGGCGGTCCGTTTCCGGACGAATGTCGGTCCGAAGGACGGTCGGAGCGATCAGCCGCCCAATGGCACCAGCTTCAGACCGACGGGCAGGAAGATCTTGTGGCCCGTCGTCGGCGCCGTCGCGGTCGGCGTCGGCGGCGTCGGGACGGGCGTTGTGGGCGAGGGCGTCGTCGGCACGGCCGTCGGGACGCCGGACGGGTCGAATGCGCCGGCGGCGATTCGGCCGATGGTGTCCGGGCTCTGGCTGGCCCGCCCCGTGGCCGGCCCGTCGATGTCATAGGTCACGAGAACGTCGCCGTTCGGCTCGAACACCATCGCCGTGACGGAGGACACGCCCTTCACGACCGGCACGGTCTGCACCGCCCCGCCCGTCGCGGACAGCTCGGGGACGTACGAGATGCGCCGCGCGCCGAGTTCGGCGACGTACAGCCGGCCGGCCGGGCTGTAGGCAAGCGCCGTCGGCCGGTCGAGGCCGGCGACGAGCTCGTTCGTCTCGTTCTCGTCCAGGACGTCACCGTCCTTGTTCACGTCCGTAAGCCGCAGGATGCGGCCCGTCGGCCCCGCGAATCCGCCGAGGAGCGAGACGTAGGCGGTGAACGGGTCGACGGGCGAGAACGCTAGGCCGGTCGGGATCGCCTCCTGGGCGCCGTCCTCGTACGGCTCGAGGACCGCCCATGTCGAGAGCGCGCCGGTCGTCGGGTCCATCTTGAGGATGTCGTTCGCGCCGGCATCGACGATGAACACGGCGTCGCCGGCCGGGCTCGGAACGAGGCGCCACGGGTTGGAGTCGATGCCGCCCTGCGTCGGGTCGGCACCGTCCGGATTGTTGGCGGTCTCGTAGGCCAGCGTGTCCGCCAGCACGGTCGGGGTGCCGAGGATCAGCCCGACCTTCAGGATCTTCGCCGCCTCGGCCGGGCGGAGCTGCCCTGGGCCGCCGGACTGGGCGACCAGCAGGCTGAGCGACGTCGGCGGCGTGTTCGGATCGAGCGGCCACGGGATCGCGTGGTTCGCACCGATGATCCCGGCGCCCGGGTCGATGGCATTCGTCATGTTGTCCATGATCGTCAACTGCAGCGCCGGGTTGTCGAGCCCGAGCACCTGGACGCGACCGTCACCGCTGCCGGGCGTGAACTCGCCGGGCTTCGGCGAGCCGGTGCCGCCCTCGCTGACGATGAGCGCGGCCTGCGCCACACCCTGGAACGTGACGCTTTGGTACCACAGTCCGTGCGGGTTCCTCAGGTCGCGGACGACGGGTGACACGGCGACGGTCGGCGGCGCGGTCGGCGAGGGCGTCGGCGACGCCGTGGCCGTCAATGACGGCGGCGGGGTCGACCCCTCGGCTTCGACGACGAGCGTGCCCTCCATGCCGTTCGCGCGGTGCATCCCGACGGAGCAGTAGTAGACGTACGAGCCCGGCGCGGCCGGTGCGTCGAAGACGAGATCCTCCGTACCGGGGGCCTGGAACCGGCTCGTCTGCAGCTTGCGGCCGCCGTCGAGCTCGAAGACGATGTCGTGGAAGCCCATGTCGTTCTTGAACTCGATCGTCACCGGTTCGGACGGCCTGACGGTCACGCGATTCGGGTCGTACGCAAAGTTCGTGCCCACGATCGTCACCTTGCGGCGCTCGGGCGGGGCGGCGACGACGAGCGTGCCGAACATGCCGTTCGCGCGGTGCATGCCAACGGTGCAGTAATAGTCGTACGTGCCCGGCGTGACGGGTGCGTTGAACTTCAAGCTGGCTTCCGAGCCGGCCTGGATGCGCGCCGTCTTCTCCTGCCGCCCGGCGTCGAGGTCGAAGACGATGTCGTGCGTGCCCTGCACGTTCTTGAACTGGACGTCGAGCGCCTCGCCCGGCGTGGCGACGATCTCGCTCGGCACGTACTTGTAGTTCGACCCCTCGACCGGAACGACGCGCGCCGCCTGGCCGGGGCTGCCGACGATGAGCGTGCCGGTCATGCCGAGCTGGCGGTGGTTTCCGACGTCGCAGTAGTAATCGTACAGACCGGGCTCGACCGGTGCGTTGAATTTGAGCTTATGCGAAACGCCGAGCGTGGCCGGCTCGGTTCCGACCGTGTTGCCGCCGCCCAAGTCGAAGCGGATGGAGTGGGCGCTCGTGAAGCCGACACCGACGAAGGTGATGTCCAGCTCCTCGCCGGGATCCGCCGTGAGTTCGGTCTTGTCGAACGTGTTGTCGCTGCCGGCGATCGTGATCGCGCGCTGCGGCGCCGCAAGGGCGATCGCGCCGCCGATCAGGGCCGTGGACAGGGCGAGTGCGACGGCGCCCAATCGGGTCATGCCATGCATGCGGAGGTCCTTTCATGTCGAAACCGGGCGCATTCGAGTCACGGGACTCGTTGCGGTTGGACGGGGTCGGAAGCCACAGGATGCACGTTTGTGGTCGTTCCGACAAGCGATAATGCCCTCAGACCCGCGCCACCCGCGCCAGGATCTGGCTGACGACCTCGTAGTTGATCGTCCCGAGCCACCCCGCCACCGTCTCGGCCGAGATCGCCTCCCGCCCCTGGCGGCCGATGAGGACGACCTCGTCGCCCCGCCGCACGCCCGGGATATCCGTCACGTCGATTGCCGCCTGGTCCATCGAGACGCGGCCGACGATCGGGGCCGGCGCCTCGCGGACGAGGACGTGCTGCCAGCGCACCGGGCCGCGCCGGAAGCCGTCGGCGTAGCCGACCGGGATCGTGGCGACGCGCGACGGGCGGGCGGCCGACCACGTCCGCCCATAGCCGACGGTGTCGCCCACGTCGAGGTCGTGGACCTGTGCGACCTGGGTCTTCCAGCGCAGCGCCGGCCGGAGCGCCGGATCGCCGACCTCGTTCGAGGGCGCCAGGCCGTAGAGGGCGATGCCGGGTCGGACGAGGTCGAACGCCGCGTCCGGGCGGCTGAGGACGGCGGCGCTGTTGGCGGCATGCACGACGGGCGGACGCAGCTCGGCGGCCTCGAGGTCGGCGACGACGGCGCGGAAGGCGGCGAGCTGCGCATCCGTGGCGGCGTGGGATGGCGGCGCGGCCTCATCGGCCACGGCCAGGTGGGTGAACAGGCCGACGACGACGACGTGCGACAGGCGGCGGAGGTCGCGCACGAAGGCGAGCACGTCGGCAGGCGCCAGGCCGAGCCGGTGGAGCCCGGTGTCGACCTTCACGTGCACCGCCACGACGCGGTCGAGGTCGCGGCCGGCGTCGTCGAGCGCGCGGGCCGTGTCGCGGTCGTAGACGGCGAGCTCGACGTCCAGCGCTGCGGCATCGCGGGCCTGCCAGGCGGGCGTCCAGCCGAGCACGAGGACGGGCGCGTCGATTCCCTCGCGCCGGAGCGCCGCCGCCTCGGCCAGACAGGCGACGCCGAGGCTGTCCGCACCGTTATGGAGCACCGTGCGTGCGACGCGGATCGCGCCGTGGCCGTACGCATCGGCCTTGATGACGGCCATCAGCCGCGCGCCGCCGGCCCGTTCCTTGAGCCACCGCGTGTTGTCGGCGACGGCCCCGAGGTCGATCTCGAGCCACGTGGGCCGGTCCGGGCGGAGGACGACGATTTGGCGCCAGGCAGCGTCCTGGCGGACGAGGACATCGACCGCTCGCTCAGGATCGGCCATCAGCCCGGTGGTGACGTGCTCCATGCGCGCGACGGCGCTGCCCTTGACGAGGACGACGGTGTCGGCATCGAGGAGCGGTTCGACCGCCGCGATGGCGTCCTGGGCGCGGTACGTGACGGTGATCCGGTCGCCCGCCAGCCCGGCCGCCCGCGCCCCGGCGGCGATCCCCTCGGCCTCGGCGCCGCGTGTGACGAGGCGATCGGCGACGCGCGCGGCGTGCGCGCCGACGGCCCGATGGGCCTCCGCCGAGGCGTCGCCCAGCTCGGCCATGTCGCCGAGGACGGCGATCCGCCGGCCGGCGGGCAGCGCGGCCAGCACGTCGAGCGCGGCCGCGACGGCAGCCGGGCTGGCGTTGTAGCTGTCGTCGAGAACGGTGCTGCCGGCGCGGCCGGGAAGCGGGTTCAGCCGCCCCTTCTGCGGCGGCAGCGTCGCCAGCCGCGCCACGACCTCGTCGACGGTCAGCCCGAAGCGGCGGCCGACGGCCACGCCCATGAGGGCGGCGGTGACGAAGTGGGCGCCGAGCCACGGGATGCGGGCAGGGATCGTCACGCCGTCGCCCCCCTCGTCGCGCACGACGATGTCGAACGCCGTGCCGTCGCGGGCGAGGCGGAGGTGGACGGCGGAGAAGTCGGCCGCCGGGTCGCCTGCGCTGCTGACCGTGATCACGGGCGCGCGCGTCCGATCGCGCATGCGGGCCACGCGCGGGTCGTCGGCATTCAGGACGGCCAGGCCGTCGACGGGCAGCGCCTCGACGAGCATCCCCTTCTCGCGCTCGACGCCGTCGAGGTCGCCGAGGGCGTGCAGGTGCGCGGGGGAGACGCGGGTGACGAGAGCGATGGTCGGCGGGGCGATCGCGGCGAGCTCGGCGATCTCGCCGAAGCGGTCCGTCGCCATCTCGAGGATGAGCGCATCGGGGGCGCCGGTTCGGTCGTCGATCTCGCCCAGCGCGATCGGGAGGCCGAACATGTCGTTGAAGTTGCCGGGGTTGTGGAAGGCGTCGAGTCGCCCGCCGAGGACGTGGGCGACGAGATCCTTGGCCGACGTCTTCCCGACGCTGCCCGTGATCCCGACGACCGGCGAGCCGAGGTCCCGAATGCGCCGCGCCGCCCAGCGCTGCAGGGCCGCCCGGGTGTCCGGCACGACGACGCACGTCGCGCCCCAGGACGCGACGTCGACCGGCCGGTGGCACAGGACGCCGGTCGCACCGCCGCGCATGGCGCTCTCGATGTGGTCGTGGCCGTCGGCCTTGGCCGTCTGGACGGCGACGAACAGCTGGCCGGGGCGAACGATCCGCGAGTCGTAGGCGAAGCCCGACCACGCGTCGGCGAAGACCGGGCCGGCCACGGCGGCGTCGGGGACGGCGGTGAGGAGGTCGGCCAGGCGAACGGTCATGCGTGCACCGCCGCTCAGGCCAACGGCCCGCGCTTCGCCCGATGCGCGGCCAGGGACCGTTCGAGGATCGTCGTCAGCAGGTCGTGCGGCAGGATGCCCTCCTCGATCGGGCCGAGGAAGATCGTCGAACTCGGGCTCGAGCCGGGCAGCGTGTTCGGCTCACCGACGATGATGCGCGGTCGCCCGTTGGGCGCGTCGGCGACGTCGCCGAGGTCGCCGAGGTCGCCGACGACATACATGTCGATGCGGGCGAAGACGCGCAGCTGCAGGGCGGTGAAGGCGCGCTCGGCGACGTCGCGGACGGCGTCGAGCACGGGGGCCGGCAGGCGCGCCGGGGTGATGTTCTCGCCGTAGCCGGGCAGGAACTTCTCCTCGATCGTCAGGAACGCGCCCTTGGCGGGCGTCTCGGTCGGGGCGAAGGCGTGCGGCCGGCCCGCCTCGTCCTCGAGGACGACGACGGTGACCTCGACGCCGCTGAGGTGCTCCTCGACCAGGGCGTGCGTGTCCCATCGGAGCGCTTCGTCGATGCTGGCGCGCAACGGTTCGATGTCGCGCGGCACGGCGAGGGCCGTCGAGCAGCCCTCGCGACTGGGCTTGACGACGCACGGGAAGCCGGGCGACGCGGCGATCCGGGCGAGGATCGCATCGGCGTCGGCGGCCCAGGCGGCGGCCGGGACGGCGACGGTGGCCGGGACGTCGATGCCGGCCTGTCGGAGCAGATCGCGCTGGACGCGCTTGTCCATCCCGAGCGCGCTGCCGAGCACGCCCGAGCCGACATACGGAACGTCGATCAGCTCCAACAAGCCCTGGAAGCAGCCGTCCTCGCCGTACTTGCCGTGCAGGCCGATGTAGACGATGTCGAAGCGCTCCGCGAGCGACTCCCACGGCAGCCGCTCGGCGTCGTGCGCCAGGCGCGCGTCGATGTCGGCGCACGTGTTCTGGACGACGAGCGGCAGCGGGATGGCCCACAGGCCGCCGCGGGCGTCCATGTAGACGGCCGAAGGATCCCAGCGGGCGCGGTCGATGGTCTGGAAGATGTGCCGGCCGCTCTCGAGCGAGATCTCGCGCTCGGAGGAACGGCCGCCGAGGACGACGGCGACGCGGGGGTGGGCGGGGGGGGCGGACATCGGTGGGGTGGGCTCCATCGTCGGGTTCATCGACCGGTTACAGTTAGATGACTGGTTGCAGCTATATGACTGGTTGCAGCGGGCGGGATACCGTCAACTGGCATCCGCCGGATCCCATCGACCTAGAGGTCGAAGACCTGGCCCCGCGCCGGTACCTCCACCGACCGCATCCCGCGCGCCTTCAGATCGCCCGCCAGCTTGAACGCGACGTCCTCCTCGCCGTGGACGAGGAACGTGCGCTGCAAGGTGCCGCGCGCATGCACGCCGTCCGCCCAGGCGATCAGCTCGTCGTGGTCGGCGTGGGCGCTGTAGCCGGTGATCTTCGTGATCTCGGCGCGGACCCCGTACGGCTCGCCGAAGACGAGGACGGGATCGACCCCGTCGAGGATCTTGCGGCCGAGCGTCTCCTGGGCCTGGAAGCCGACGAACAGCACCGTCGTCGAGCTCTGGCCGAGGTGGTTCTTGAGGTGGTGCAGGATCCGGCCGCCTTCGCACATGCCCGAGGCGGCGATGATGACCGCCGGGCCGTCCATGAAGTTCAGCGTCTTCGACTCGTCGGCCGTCCGCAGGAAGCGCAGGCCCGGGAAGCCGATCGGGTCACCGTCGCGGTCCTCGGACAGCGCGCGGGCCATCTCGGCGTCGTAGCACTCCGGGTGGCGGCGCAGGACATCGGTGACGTTGATCGCCAGCGGGCTGTCGACGAAGACCGGGACGCGGGGCAGCTCGCCGGCCTCGAAGATCTGATTGAGACGGAACAACAGCTCCTGCGTCCGTCCGACGGCGAAAGCGGGGATGAGGAGCTTGCCGCCATCGTGGATCTTGTCGGCGACGATCCGGCGGAGCGCCTCCTTGGCCTCGCCGGTGCCCTCGTGCCGCCGGTCGCCGTACGTGCTCTCCATGATCAGGACCTCGGCGCCGTCCGGCACCTCGGGATCGGGGACGATCGGCATCCCGGTGCGCCCGATGTCGCCGCTGAAGACGAGACGGCGACGGACTTCGGGCGCGTGCAGGCCCAGGCCGGGCTCGCTGAGGTCCAGGATCACGCTGGCGGCGCCGATGATGTGCCCCGCGAAGATGAGCCGGGCCTCGACGCCCGGGATCGGGCTGAAGGGCTGGCCGAACGGCACGGACTGCATGAGCGACAGCGTCGCCTCGACATCGTCCGAGGTGTAGAGCGGCTCGAAAGGCCGCTGGCGCTTGGCCTCGCGACGGCGGTTGACGTACTTGACGTCGCTTTCCTGGATGTGGGCCGAGTCCAGCAGCATCGGCCGGCAGAGGTCCTGCGTGGCGGCCGAGGTGTAGATCGGCCCGCGGAAGCCGCCCTTCACGAGCGACGCCAGGTTGCCGCTGTGGTCGATGTGGGCGTGGGACAGGATCACGGCGTCGATCGACCGCGGGTCGAACGGCAGAACGCGGTTGCGCTCGAACGCGATCTTGCGCGGGCCCTGGAACAGGCCGCAGTCCAGCAGGAGCCGCCGGCCGCCGACGTGCACGAGGTGCATCGAGCCGGTGACGGTGCGGGCGGCGCCCCAGAACTGGAGTTGCATGAGCGAGGAACCTCGGTAGGGGACATGTCGGCGGATGGGGTGGCGAGAAGAGGGTCGCGTGCCGGTGGCGGCAATGGTAACACGGGGGCCGATGCTAGAATCGCCTCAGCCCGCCGATTCGGCGCGCCACGTGCGAACCGTCACGTGAGGACCAACCTGCACGTCGCTCATGCGTCTGCCGTGTCCAGGCGCATTCGGAGCGTGGTGCGTGAGGCGGATAGATCAAGTGACCCTCATCAACGCGCCGTCCCCAGCCGCGCTGGCCGCGGCGCCGGTGTCCATGGCGGAGGCGATCCGTGTACGCCGCACGTTCGCCATCCTGTCGCACCCGGATGCCGGCAAGACGACGCTCACCGAACGGCTGCTCCTGCACGGGGGCGCCCTGCAGGAGGCCGGGCTGGTCAAGGCGCGCCGCGGCCAGAGGCGGGCGACGTCCGACTGGATGAAGATCGAGCAGGAGCGTGGGATCTCGGTCACCTCCACCGTGCTGCAGTTCAACTATGGCGGCTACGCGCTCAACCTGCTGGACACGCCGGGGCATGAGGACTTCTCGGAGGACACGTACCGCACGCTCCTGGCGGCGGACAGCGCCATCATGGTCATCGATGCCGCCAAGGGGATCGAGGATCAGACCCGGAAGCTGTTCCGCGTCTGTCGCCAACGCGGTATCCCGATCATCACGTTCATCAACAAGATGGACCGCCCGACCAGGGATGTGTTCGGGCTGCTGGACCAGATCGAACGCGAGCTGGCGATCCGCACCGTGCCGATGAACTGGCCGATCCGCCACCACGATACGCTGCTGGGCGTCTGCGATCGGGCGACGGGCCTGGCGCACCTGTTCCCAGCCGGCCTGCCGCGGCACGCCGAGCTGCAAGCGCCGGACACCACGCTGCGCATCGATTCGTTGGCCGACCAACTGGATCCGGCGGCTTACGAGCAGCTGGCGGAGGATCTGGCCCTGCTCGATGCGGCCAGCGAGCCGTTCGATCGCGGGCGCTACCTCACCGGCCAGCAGACCCCCGTGTTCTTCGGCAGCGCGCTGACGGGCTTGGGCGTGCAGCTGTTCCTGGATGCGTTCGTGGCGCTCGCGCCACCGCCCAGCGCGCGCCTTGCCGATATCGGCCCCGTCCCCCCGGATCGGGACGGGTTCGCGGGCTTCGTCTTCAAGATCCAGTCGAACATGGATCCCAAACATCGCGACAGCATCGCCTTCGTTCGCGTCTGCGCCGGGCGCTTCGAGCGCGACATGTGGGTCGATCACGCCCGCAGCGGCAAGCGGATCCGCCTCAGCCGACCGCACCGCACGTTCGCCCAATCGCGTGAGATCATGGAGGAAGCGTATCCCGGCGACGTCATCGGGCTCGTCAACCCCGGCGTCTTCGCGGTGGGCGATTCCATCTCCGCCGGGCCGCCGGTCTGCTTCGACGCCCTTGGCCGCTTTGCGCCCGAGCTGTTCGCTCGCCTGCACAACACGGACACCGCGCGCTACAAGCAGTTCCAGACAGGGATGCGCCAACTCGAGGCCGAGGGCGCCGTGCAGGTGTTCGTGACCACGGATTCGATCCGGCGCGAACCGATCGTCGGAGCGGTCGGCCGGTTGCAGTTCGACGTCCTGCAGTTCCGCCTCGAGAACGAGTACGGTGCGCGAACGCGCATCGAGTGGCTGCCGCACACCACGGCCCGCATCGTGACGGGCGAGGCGGCCGGCCTGGCCATGCTCCCGCCGTCGAGCGTGATGCAGCTCGTCGACGCGGACGGAGCGACGGTGCTGCTCTTCCCGTCGAGCCGCGAGGCCACGTTCTGGCAGGAGCGGCTGAAATTGCCGCTGCGCGAGATCGGCGAGGAAGCCGGCGCGTTGCAGACCTGGTAGGCCGCGCCCGGCTCAGACGAAGTCCTCGCCCGGTTGCTGAGGAGGCAAGCCGCGCGCGACGAGCTTGAAGATGTCGCTCTCCGTGATGATGCCCACCAAGGCGCCGCGCTCGAGCACCGGCAGGGCGCCGATCCGCTGGTCGACCATCAGCTGCGCGGCCAGGGCCACGGAGTCGTCGGCGCCCACCGTGACCACCCGGCTGCTCATGGCCCGGCGCACGGACGGAATCCCGGCCTGTGCGGTCTGGCCGGCACCGTGGAAAGGCACGCCGGACGGCATCACCTGCCGCGCGTCGTCCAAGGTGACCATGCCGACGAGATGCTGATCCGAGCCGCCGACGACCGGGAGCCGACGGATCTGGCGCTGCTGCATGAGCTCGATCGCCACGTCGATCTTGACGTCCTGGTCGACCGTCGCGGGCGAACGGCTCATCACGTCGCGGACGCGTGTCTCGATCATCGGGTTGGTCACGATCTGTGCTCCTTCTGAACTGAAAACCGACCGGGCAAGCATGGGTGCAATCGCTTGGGCGGTCAACCGTTCACCCCCTCACCGCGCCCGCCGTGCGATCGGCAGCCACAGGCGCGGCGCCGTGGCGGTCGGCACCGGCCCGGCGGTCGTCGTGGGCGTCGTCGTCGTGGGCGTCGTCGTTGCGGGCGCCGTCGGCTCGCCCGTCAGCGTCGGCGTCGCGGTCGGCGCTGCGGACGCGGTCGCGGTCACGGTCACGATGTCCGTCGCAGTCGCAGTGGCCGTGGCCGTCGCCGTCCCCCCCGTCTCGTCCTCGGCCACCGTGAACCCCACCGCCCGCCCCGGCCCCCACGCCCCGTCGTTCCCGCGCGCTGCAACGACGGCGTAGTACGTGCCGGGCGGGAGGTCGGCGACGTCGACGACGAGGCTCGCCGCCTCGTCCCGGCTGTCGAACGCCCCGTCGCCGGCAGCCAGCGCCGCACCGCCGCCGCTCGGCGACGTGGACGGCGGGAGCGATGCCGGCCAGCCGGCCCATGGCCCGCCCGCGCGGCCGAAGACGGCCTCGGCACCCGCCGCCCAGCGCGCCGGCGTGCCGGCCACGTCGATGTGGGCGTCGACGCGCAGCGCGCGGCCGTCGCCGCCGGGAGCCGGGACGATCGAGGCGGTCAGCGCCGTGACCTCGGGACCGCGGATGCGCGCGTAGGGCCGGTCCGAGAGGGCCAGCGTGAGGTCGAGCGCGGCGGCGTGGGGGTCGAGGATCGCGTCGAGGTCGGTGCATCGTGGGAAGAAGTCGTCGCCGCGCAGCTCGATGACGTAGGCCGGGATCCCGAGTTCGCCGTAGGCCCAGTCGCGCGTGTTGCCGCTGACCGGATACAGCGCGGACTGCCGAGCGTAGTCCACGCGCGCGGCGTAGCGGTCGCCGATCGCGTTCAGGCCGTCCGCATTCGGCGGTGGGACCGTCGTCCAGCCCCACGGGGTGAGCACCGTGCCGCGGTTCGTGAAGCTGTGGAAGTTGATCAGCACGCCCGTCGTCTCGTCGGGCGCGACGTCGGCGTCCGCCGGCGGACGCTGATCGGGCAGGACGGCGCGCACCGCCGCCTCGTAGGCCGCGATCTCGGGCTCGGAGCCGGCGCTCCGGCCGCGATAGGTCTCGGCGCAGGCGTCGTTCGAACCGCCGCCGGCCGTCCACTTGAAGACGTGGTTGCGGTTCAGGTCGACGCCGTCGTGCCGGCCGGTCGTCGGCGGCCAGGCGCACGGCGTCGGCAGGGCGCTCGGGCGGGCGTTCTTGCGCCAGTACCATGGCGTCCCGCCGTAGCGTGCGCTCGCGCCGAGCTCGACGAGCCGCCGGCCGTCCGGGTTCATCGCGATCCCGACGTAGACCTCGCGGTGATCGAGCAGCCACGTGACGTTCGCGTCGACGCCGTAGGCTGCGACGAGGCGCCCGATCGTCCGCCGCATCAGCTCGGTCGTCGCGAGCTCGCGGGCGTGCAGGCCGCCGTCGATCCAGAGGCGACCCGTCTTGGGGGCGGTCGAGGCGGCGGCGGTGATCCGCGCCACGAGGACATCGTCGCCCGGCAATCGGTCGCCGCCCGGCGTCGTGCAGCCGCCGGCCGTCCTGCAGTAGCTGTCGCCGATGTCGAGCACCGTGACGAGGTCGGGTCGCGCCGCCGCAACGTCGTTGAGCCAGGTCACGAGGTCGTCCAGCGCCGTGATGCACGCCGGCCACGCCGCCACCGCCGCTCGCCCCGCCCCCACGACGCGCACCGGCAGCCCGGCAGCCACGGCCCGCTCGGCGGCGGCGCGGTCGACGGTCAAGCGCGTGGCGCCGGCGTTGATCGCCTCCTCCCAAGTGGGCAGCAGGCCGGCGATGGCGGCGGCCTCGGCGCCCGTCGGGTCGTCCAAGTCGATGACGACGGGGTCCGCTGAGGCGGGGGCGGCGAGGGCGGTCGCGACGGTCAGGGCGATCGCTGCGATGGTCGCGAGGGGTCCGGCGTAAACGCGCGGATGGCGTGAGCGCGAGCATCGCGCGGCCGATGAACGCCCGGAGTCTGAGGAATTGCTCATATCACTTACCGTGCGAGTATCGTCATACACCGTTGCAGCGCCCGCCGGCCGCGAGCTTCGCGCGTTCCCCACCCCTGCAGCCGGTCCTGCCCCGATTTACGGGTTCCCCACCCCAACTTCGAGAGGCGCCTGTGCACAGTGTGATGTTCAAGAACCATGTGATGTTCAGGAACCATTTGACCCCCAAGAAGGGCCGCTCGGTTGCGCCCCCCGCGCGCACGACGGGTCATAGAACCCCGGAGGCGAGGCGATGAGCCTCGAGAGCATCCGTAACACGAGTTCGCCGCCCCGCGTTATGACCGGCAAGCCGGAGGATGGCGATGCCGCACCCAACTTGGATGCCGAGCGACAGCTGGCAGCCAAGGCGTGTGGCGGCGACCGAGCCGCGTTCGGCACATTGTACGAGCGTTACGTCGACCGGATCTATCGCTATGTCTACTTCAAGGTGGGCAACCGGGCGCAAGCGGAGGATCTGACGAGTCAGACCTTCCTCAAAGCCTGGGATGCCATCGGCGACTACGAGTGGCGCGATCACCCGTTCGGGGCCTGGCTCTTCCGGATCGCGCACAATTTGGTCGTCGACTACCATCGCTCCCGCCGCGAGGTGTTGGGTCTGGACGACGCGACGCGCCAACTGGAGGCCAAGGCCAGCCGGGACGACGCTCGTCCCGAACGGATGCTGGCCGAACTGATCTCGATGGAGCGGGTCCGCCACGCCATCGGCCGCCTGACCGAGGAGCAGCAGCAAGTGCTCGTACTGAGGTTCTTCGAAGGACTGGACACCGGCGAGGTGGCCGATCTGATGGGCAAGCGCCGCGGCGCGATCCGCGGCCTGCAGTTCCGCGCCCTCTCGGCGCTGCGCGAGCTGCTGCACCGCGAACAAGACGAGCTCATCCTGAGCTAACGCGAAAAGATACCGGACGCCGATCGTGGACCCCTCTTCCCTCGCCCGGGCGCTCGATGCCCACATCGACGGCCGACGCCGCGCCGGCCCCGCCGCGCTCGGCGGTGCCGAGTCCCTGCCTGCGGGCGACGTCAACCCGGCGGGCCACGAGACGTTGGCCGAGCTGATCGCGCTCGCCGTTGCGCTCGACGAGCTCCCCAAGATGCCGGCCCCCGAGGCCGCGTTCCGCGCGTCCCTCGCCGAGCGGTTGGCCTGTGCCCCGGCGCCGTCGACGGTGCGTGCGCCCGCGGCGGCCACGGCAGCGGCCTCGGCCGCCGTTGAGCCGGGCTCGGTGCTCTCGACCGGGCAGCTCTCCCAAGCCTTCGACGCCTCGCTCGTCGCACTGGCAGCCGGCGTGGCGCGCGAGGACGTACTGGCGATGTTGGGCGAGGCGGCCGGCGACGGGGACCTGACGGATCTCGTCGGGCTGGCCGCCACGCTGTACGAGCTTCCGGACGTACCGTCGCCCCGTGCGTCGTTCCGCGCGCAGCTGCGCGATGTACTGGCTGCGGCGCCCGAGCCGCGCACCGTGCGCCATGCGGTTCGACCGACGCTCTGGTCCCGCCTCGGGCTGCACGTATGGCAGAGCACCAAAGCGATGGCCGGCGTGGCGGCCGCCTTCATCCTGTTCGCCGGCGCCGGTGTCACGTTTGCATCCGCCAACGCGCTGCCGGGCGACGCGCTCTACCCCGTGAAGCGGACGACGGAGCGCGCCCAGCTCTGGCTCGGCGGCCCGGCCGACGCCCTGCACCATCACCTGTTCTTCGCCGACCGCCGGCTGGACGAAGCGGTCGCCCGGCCGCCGCTGGCCGGCCTGACGCTGGCCGAGTTCAACCGCGAGGTTACCGCCGCGCTCGCCTCGGCCGACGAGGCCGTCGCCCGCCAGGTGCCGCGCGACCGCGTGATCGAGCCCCTCCTCCGGTGGCTGCTCGGCGCCCGGCACGACCTCGTCGTCGGCCGCCCCGTCCTGCCGCCGATGGCCTGGCGGGGCGCCCGCGCCCTCGTCGACGAGGCGATCCTGGCCCTCGACGGCGGCCGCCCGCTGGCCGAACGCGCCGTCCCGCGCCTGGCGCACGCCGACGCCGTGCTGGCGCTGCGCGCGGAGGACGCGCAGCCGTGGACACGCCTCTTGCCCGCGACGACCGATCTCGGCGCCGGTGCGGCGTTGCCCGCCACGCTGCCCGCGAAATCGCCCGCCGTGCCCGGCGTCCGTGTCCGAGCCGCAGGCTCGGGTTCGGACGCCGCTGCGTCGCGGGCGCCCTCCGCCCTCGTGGCATCGGCGCCGCCGACCGGTCCCGGCGCCGCGACCGGACCGGGCAGCGGCACCGTCGTCGAGCCGCGCGACACGATACCGCTGGATACGACGCCGCGCGACACGAACCCGCGCCCGACGTCCCGACCATCCAAGCCGACGGCCACGGAGCGCAGCGCAACCGCCGAACCGACGATCGAACGCCCGTCGCCGACGCGCGACATTCCGACCGAGCAGCCTCCGGCGCCGACCGAGCCGCCGGCCGTCGACCCGACGCCCGCCACGGTGTCACCGACGCCGACCGAGCCGCCGGCCGCCACGCCGACGTCGCAGCCGGCGCTGCCGGCCGACCTCGTGCTCTCATGCGGCCGGGGCGGAGGCGAGGTCGTCGTCGAGGTCTTCCAGACCGTGGCGTGCACGCTCCGGCTGCCCGACGGCTGGACGCTGCCCGAGGGTTGGGTCATCCGCTGGACGACGACGAGCCTGAACCCGCCCGAGGATCCCGAGCTCGAGCAGGACGACGAGCGGTCGCCGAGCGCGCGCTACACGCCCAAGATCGCCCTGGCCGGGCTGATCAAGATGGTCGTGCATCTCGACGCAACGGTGCGCGACGGCGAGGATCGGCCGCAGGCGAGCGGCAAGGCCACCCTGTTCGTCGTGCCCCGCAACCACGGCACGAACGATGGGGCCCCGTCCGAGGCCCGACCGTGAACGGTCCCTGCGGCGTTTCGGCGCGGGCGGACAAGGTCACGATCCCGTCCGCCCTTCGCCGCACGGCGGCCCGAGGACGTCGATCGCACATCATCGCCCTTGTCGCGGCGCTGGCGGTCGTGTTCGCGCCGTCGGTCGTTGCGCCGGCCCGGCCCGCGGTGGGCGCACCGGCGCAGCAGCAGACGCCGACGCCGGTGACGCTGGACGGCGTCCTGCGCCCGTTCTCGTCGGCGAGCTGTCCGTCCGTCCAGTATCGGCTTGAGCCGTGCGACGGTGGGGCGCCGGTCCTCATCGGGTCGTCGCTCTCCCTCGCCGACTATGCCAACCTTGCGGTGGCGATCAACGGCCGATCACGCAGCTGCCCGGGCGGCGGCAGCTACGTGGACGTCACCGGCATCTCGCCCCACCCGTGCGCCTCGCCGACGACCGTGGCATCCGATCCGAACCTGGCGCTCGGCAAGCCGGTCCAGATCCCGCCCGGCAATCCCGACCAGAACGGCGGCCGCATCAACGACGGGGACACCGCGTCGCTGTGGCGCGCAACGGGTGGCGCCAGCTGGCTGTACATCGACCTGCAGTCGGAACAGAACGTCCACAAGTTCGTCTTCCGCTGGGGGGCTGCGTACGCCAAACGCTTCGGGGTCTACATGTGGGATCCCGGCAACGGTCCGTCCGGCGACTGGTCGGCGCTGTACTACACGCCCGAGGGCAAGGGCGGGGACGAGACCGTGGTCGTGCCGCTCGTTCGGGCGCAGGTGTTCCTGCTCTACCTCGTCGAGCCGTCGAATCCCGACATCGGGTTCGAGCTGGGCGAGTGGGAGGTATACGGCAGCGCGGTGACGAACCTGGCCCGCGGTCACCACATCGAGGCGTCGACGGAGCGGCCGCTCAACCCGGCGCGCCATGCCGTCGACGGCGACGAATCGACGGCGTGGCACGGCGAGGCGGCGCGGCGCATGACGCAGCCGACGTGGCTCCGCGTGATCTACGCGCCGCTCCGGGCCGACATCTCGGCCGTCCGCATCCTCTGGGCCGGCGGCTACGCCCTCAAGTATCGCGTCCACTTCCGGGTGGATGGAGAGTGGCTCAAGGCCCAGTTCTCGCTCGAGAACGACCGGCCCGACTTCCCGAACGTCGTGTCGTGGCGCTTCCCGCTCAGCGTCGACGAGGTCTGGGTCGTCGTCGACGAGTCCGACCCCAACCACGACTACGTCGGCATTCGCGAGCTCGAGCTCTACGCCCAGCCGCCCAGCGACCAGGCGCTGCAATTCGCCACGTCGCTCGATCCGCGCCGTGCGCTGATCGGCGACGTCGTCGTCCAGGGCGCCCGGCTGCGCGCATCGGGCGCGACGTTCGACGGGATCGGCGACTACGACGCGTCGGCCGCGGACGCGCCCTCCGGCACGCCGCCCGACGCCGCCGCCGGCAGCGTGAAGTAGAACGCGTTTCCGCCCGACGGCCCGGCCGCGTGCCACAGCCGCCCGCCGTGCGCCTCGACGATGCCGCGCGCCACGGCCAACCCGAGGCCGGTGCCCCGCGTTCCACGCACCGCCGGCGACGGCCGCCGAACGAACGGCTCGAAGATCCGCGCGGCGTCGTCCGCGCGGATCGTCTCGCCCAGATCGATCACCGCCATCCGGACGCCGGTGGAATCGCCCGTCAGCTCGATCGTGATCGGCCGATCGATCGGGCCGTACTTGACGGCGTTGCCGACGAGATTGGCGAGCACCTGGGCGATCCGGTCGGGATCCGCGTCGACGTGGAGGGCGCGCCGCGACAGCTGCAGCGTGATCTCGGTCGACGGAACGGTGGTCTGCACGTCGGCGACGACCGCCCGAATCACGTCCGCCGGGTCGAAGGTGCGCCGTTTGAGCGTGAACGACAGGCTGCCGAGCCGCGCCAGCTCGGTGATCTCATCCACCTGCCGCGAGAGCACCCGCGCCTTGTCGATGACGAGTGAAGCCCACTCCGCACGCCGCTCGGCATCGGCGTCCGGGCGGTCGTGCAGCAGGTGGGCGTAGCCGAGGACGCTCGTCAGCGGGGTCCGGAGCTCGTGGCTGACGACCTCGATCACCGCCCGCAGCCGCTCGCGCGCCTCGTTCGCCTCGCTGCTCTGCTGCCGGAGCTCGTTCTCGAGGCGGGCGCGCGCCGTCGCGTCCTGCAGCGCCATCAGGATGCCGCCGCCCGCGTCGCCCCTCCGCTCGCCCGTGCCGCCGAGCGGGTCGGCCAGCGGGATGAGCGTGACGCTGTACACCTCGCGCGTCGGCCGGCCGGCACGGTCGGTCAGCCGGATGTTCGCCAGGTGGCCGGGCACGCCGCGGAGCGCCGCCTGCAGTGCGCCGCCGGCCCGCGACCGGCCGAGGAACGGCAGCACCGTCAGCGCGGGCCGGCCGATGAGCGCCTCGACGGCCTGGCCGGTGAGCTGGCAGAACGTCTGGCTGGCGCTCGTGAACAGCAGCCGGCGGTTCAGCGTGGCGATGCCGAGCGGATCGCCGCCGCCGAGGCTGACCGGCTCGTCGTCCCGCGCCGCCAGCGGCGTCAGCTCGGCCAGCCGCGTCTGTTCGATGAGCAGCGCCGCCGCGTCGGCCAGGATGGATGCCTGCCCGCGCGCGTCCGGCGAGAATGCGCCCGGCTGTCGGCTCGTCAGCTCGAGGACGCCGAGGACCGGCACGCCTGCCCGAAGCGGCAGCCCGAGGAAGGCGTGCACGGGCGGCGGCGTCTCCCAGTCCGCCCGCTGGTGGAGCGCGCGGGGGTCGGCCCCGACGTCGTCGCTCACCAAGCTGCGCGCCTCGGCCGCGACGCGCCCGACGAGCCCCTCGCCGACGGCCAGCCGATGGCCGACAGCCGACGGCGGCAGGCCGTGTCCCGCCGCGAGCACGAGGTCCCCCTCCGCCGCGTCCACGAGGTAGATCCCCGCCGCGTCGGCGTCGAACGCGCGGACGGCGGTGCCGAGCAGACCGGCGAGCGTCGCGGCGAGGGGGCGGCGGGGGGGGGCGGTCGGGTCGGCATCGGCGAGGCTGTGGCCGTCGAGGGACATGGCGGGATGGTAGCCGACGCGGCGGCCGATGGAAATCGGATCCCCGCCGTCCTCCGATCGCCCGCCCCCCGTCAGCGATCGGCCTGCCACCGTGGCCCCCGGCGGCCGGTATAATCCGCGCCACCACGGGGGCACGCAATGAGCCGCAACGGCCTGGGCGACACGATCCTGATCGTCGACGACGACGCCGCCATCCGCGCGCTGGTGCGCGAGTACGTGTCCGACCTGGCGCCGGACATCGTCGTCGTGACCGCCGAGACCGGCGCCGAGGCGCAGGCGCGGTTCGACGAGGCGAAGCCGGACGTCGTCCTGCTGGACATGCACCTGCCGGACACGGACGGTCTGGACGTCCTGGCCCGCTTCCGGTCGGCCGCGGACGTGCCGGTCGTCGTCATCACCGCGGACTCGAGTTCGTCGCGGACGATCCGTGCGATACAGGCCGGCGCGTATGACTACCTCGTCAAGCCGCTCGAGCCCGAGACCGTGCGCCACGTCGTCCAGCGGGCCCTCGATCACCGCCGCCTGGCGGCGTCCGTGCGCGCCCTCCCAGAGGCCGGCGCGCGCGACGCACGTGAACGGATCGTCGGCGCCAGCGGGCCGATGCAGGCGGTCTACAAGCTGATCGGGCGGGTGGCAGGCAGCGACATCCCGGTGCTCATCACCGGCGAGACCGGCACGGGCAAAGAGCTCGTGACGGAGACGCTGCACGCCAACTCCGCCCGTCGGCGCGGCCCGCTCATCCGCGTGAACTGCGCCGCGCTGCCCGAGTCGCTCCTCGAGAGCGAGCTCTTCGGCCACGAGAAAGGCGCCTTCACGGGCGCCCTCGAGCGCCGCAAGGGCCGCTTCGAGCTGGCGGACGGCGGCACGATCTTCCTCGACGAGATCGGCGACATCGCTCCGTCCGTGCAGAAGAAGCTGCTGCGCGTCCTGCAGTTCGGTGAGTTCGAGCGCGTCGGCGGCCAGGTGACGGTGAAGTCCGACGTGCGCGTCGTGGCCGCGACGAACGTCGACTTGGAGGCGGCCGTGGCCGCCGGACGGTTCCGCGAGGACCTCTACTATCGCCTGAACGTCATCCGGATCGACATGCCCCCCTTGCGCGCCCGGACGGACGACGTGCCGGCGCTCGTCGCCCACTTCCTCGACCGCTACCGCAGCCGGCCCGGCGCGGCGCCGACCAAGATCAGCGCCGAAGCGATGCAGGCACTGCTGGGCCACGACTGGCCCGGCAACGTGCGCGAGCTCGAGAACGCGATCCAGCGCGCCGTCGTGCTGGCGAACGACCGGCTGATCACCCCGGAGACGCTCGAGCTCGGCGCACCGCATACCCGCATCGCGCTCGATGTCGATGCCCTTGTGCGGGACGGCGCAACGCTGGCCGGCGTCGTGCAGGACGTCGAGCGGGCCATGGCCGAGGCGGCGCTCCGGCGCGCCCACGGCGATGCCGGCGAGGCGGCGCGGCTCCTCGACATCGCACCCGAGCGCCTCGGCGGGCTCGTCGGCAAGCGGGAGGCGGCGCGATGACGATGGGGATGCGCTTCGATCAGGGCCAGCACATGAGCATGCGGCCCTCGCCGAGCCTGATCGCGTTCACCGAGATCCTGCAGCTCACCGGCCAGGAGCTCGACACGCTGATCCAGGACGAGCTGGCCGCCAATCCGGCGCTCGAGCTGCGCGATGTCGAGCGCTGCCCGGCGTGCGGCGACGCCCTCCTGTCCAACGGCACGTGCTTCCGCTGCGCCCGCGGCGAAACGCTGTCCCGGGACGCGGCGCGGGACGCGGCCGATTTCGACGACGAGGATCTGGATGTCTTCCGCACCGTCGCCGACCAGCGATCGATGACCGAGCACCTGATGATCGAGCTGGCCGCCGTCCTGTCGGACGACGACCTCGAGATCGCCGAGTTCCTCATCGGCGAGCTCGACGACCGCGGCATGATCCAGATGCCGCTGGCCACCGTCGCCGCCTCGCTGCGCGTCGATGTCGAGCGGGTCGAGCACGTGCTCCAGGCGCTGCAGTCCGTCGGCCCGCTCGGCCTCGGCGCGCGCTCGATCGCCGAGTGCCTGCACCTCCAGCTCGCGCGCTGGGCGGAGGTGGGCGCCACGCACCCGCTGGCGAAGGACCTCGTCACCCACCACCTGGACGATCTGGCCCACGGCCGCTTCAGCGCGATCGCCGCCGCCCTCGGCGCCACGACGGACGACGTGATCGCCGGCCGCGACTTCATCCGCACCCATCTCCGACCCTTCCCGGTGGCGGAGCTGATCGACCTCCAGCCGTGGGACCGTCAGACAGGCCCCGGCAGCGTCGCCCCGGATGTCGTGCTGCGTTACGGCCGCGACGGCGGGATCACCGTCGAGATCGTCGGCTCGCTGCGCACGGGGCTGTCGATCGACCCGCTGTACCGGAGCCTCGGCGGAGCGGCGATGTCCGCATCGTCGCCGTCCGATTCAACCGCCGGTACGCCCGACACGATGTCCGCCACGGACCGGGCCCACATCGCCGACTACGTCGAGCGCGCCCGCCGCTTCCTGAACTACATCGACGAGCGTCGGGCGACGATGCTGCGGGTGACGACGTACGTCGTGCGCGTCCAGGAAGCGTACGTCCGCCACGGCCCGCGCCACGTGGTGCCGCTCACGCGCAGCGAGGTCGCCGAGGCGCTCGATCTGCACGAGTCGACGATCAGCCGCGCGACAGCCGGCAAGCACGTCATGCTGCCGAACCGCCACGTCATTCCCTACGCCTCGTTCTTCCGCGCCGCGCTGTCCGTCCAGGACGTCCTGCGCGAGCTCGTCGACAGCGAGCCCGTGCCGCTGACGGACACCGAACTCGCCGCGCAGCTGAGCGAGCGCGGCTTCAAGATCGCACGGCGGACGGTGGCGAAGTATCGGGAGCAGATGGGGATATTGCCGTCGGCGTTGCGGTAGGCGGATGAACCCCTATCCGTCAGCGCCTTCGGCGCTGCCACCTTTCCCCACCGGAGGTGGAGAAAGGATGCTTCAGGTGCGAAGGCAACGCGTGTGGGCCGGTGGGCAGGTCATCCAGGTGTGGGCCGTGGGCAGCGCCGGCATCCAACCCCCGCCCCAATCCGTTGGTCCTCTCCAGCAACAGCTGGGGAGGACAGGCCGCGCATCGCGCGGCCGGGAGGGGTTGCAGGCCGTCGGATGCACCGCGCAAGTTCACCCCTCCACAATCCACCGATCCACATCCCGCCGATACGCGATGATCTCCCCGGCCCCAAACCACAGCGCCAGCTCGCGCTCCGCGTCCGCCGCGTTCGCCGAGGCGTGGATGAGGTTGCGGCCGATGTCGACGCCGTAGTCGGCGCGGATCGTGCCGGGCGCGGCCTCGGCGGGCTTCGTCACGCCCACGGTCGTGCGGACGAGGGCGATCGCGCCCGGGCCGTCGACGGCCATCACGACGACGGGCGCGGATGTGATGTAGGCGACGAGGCCGGGGAAGAAGCCCTTGCCGACATGCTCCCGGTAGTGCTCGCCGGCGAGGGCCTCGGTCACGTGGATGAGCTTGAGGCCGCTGATCCGCAGGCCGCGCCGCTCGAGCCGCGTGATCAGCTCGCCGACGAGTGCACGCTGGACGGCGTCCGGCTTGAGGATGATGAGGGTTCGTTCCATGACAAGGCTCCATTCCGTCGATTTCGGGGCGCCGGGCGCGGCGGGGGATGGTAGCACCTACCCGTTACCGGAGGGCACTTGGCCCGTTTGCAGAGGGCATTTGGCAGCGGCGCAAACACGCCTATCCTCAGGCCATCTCTCCGATACGAAGGGGGGATATCCGGGACTGGGGTGATGTTGGGGAGCGAAGCCTCAGTCCCGGACTTGTCACCATCGCGCGGTCGGCCGGGCGCTCGGGGTCGAGGCGCGGGATCTGTCGGGCATGTGAGGGGCGTTTCGCGCGGCGCGCGGGGCGCCCCTCATGCGTGTCCGGCGGCGGCCGCTGGCGCTGCCTGAGCGCTCGCGATATCCTTGCGCCGGCGCCGTCGCTCCCGCCGGATCCGCACCGTGGAGGCCCGCATGACCGCCGATCGTCCCGTTCCGACCCTGCGCCATCGAGCCGTCATCGGCGCGACCGGCCTTGTCGCCGCTGCGGCCGTGTTGTCAGCGGCGTCCAGGCATGACGTCGCGCTCCAGGCCAGTGTCGTGCTGTCGCCTGCCGCCCAGGCCTGTCCGATCCGGCCGCTCTCGCCGCCGGTCGCCCCGTTCTTCGAGGACGTTTCGATCGCCAGCGGCATCAAGCCCGCCGCGCTGCCCGCCGGCACGCGCGCCCACCCGCGCGTGCGCTGGGCGGACATCGACGGGGACGGCTGGGACGACATCGCGGCGCCGACGATGTTCCCGGGCACGCGCGTCGGCGACGCGAACCCACAGCCGTTCGACTGGCTGATCTGGCGGAACAACCGGGACGGGACGTTCAGCGATATCTCGGTCGAGAGCGGGCTGAAAGGCGTGCAGGCCGGATTCTTTGCGTTCGGGGACTTCGACAACGACGGCGACCAGGATGTGTTCGCCGGGCTGGACATCCACAACCATTACGACACGGCGGTGCCGCACACCCACCAGGTCCTGCTGAATGACGGCCGGGGCCACTTCACGGTCAAGGCGCGCAGCGGCGTCGAGGTGGCGGGCGGCATCGACGAGACGGGTGTCGTCTACTGGGGCGCCGGCAACGCGGCGCTGGGCGACTACAACGCCGACGGCAACCTGGACATCTTCGTCGGCAACGGCCAGACCAGCTACGCGATGCCCGACCAGCTCTTCTTCGGCCGGGGCGACGGCACGTTCACGGACGCGACGCCCAACCTCGCCGGCAACCCGCAGCGCCCGTCCAACGGCTCGACAACGTGCGATGTGGACGACGACGGCGATCTCGACATCTTCGTCAGCACGTACGGCGTCTCGGTGGAGCGCGGCCACAAGATCCTGTGGATCAACGACGGCACGGGGCGCTTCGCCAACGAGGCCCGCGCGCGCGGCATCGAGGCGTTCGAGGGCGGGAACACGTGGCGGGCCGACATGGAGTACGGCAAGAAGCCGCAGGGCGGACCGCGGGAGGAATGGGTCGGCTCGAACGGTTTCGGCGTGGACTGCGAGGACGCGGACGGCGACGGCGACATGGACATCCTGATGGCCACGATCGCCCACTCGACCGAGATCCCGCCCGGCTACCGCGGCTGGCCGCAGTCCGAGATCGATGCCCTGAACTTCACCCGCCGCTGGGCCGATCCGTCGCAGCTCCTCGTGAACCAGGGCGCCGCGGGCGGCTGGTCGTTCAAGAACGAGTGGCAGACGCGCAAGCTGCCGTACAACGAAGGCGACATCGACGCCGCGTACGCCGACTTCGACAACGACGGCCGTCTGGACGTCGGTGTATCGCGCGACCGGAAGTACGACGCGAACCCGACGTTCATCGAGCCCGACCAGAAGGGCTGGTTCGGCCTCTATCATCAGCAGCCGGACGGCACGTTCGCCACCGTCGGCTACACGAGCGGCATCAATGTCCCGACCGACCCCGAGGCCGCCGCCCGGATGCGCGGCTCCGGCAACATCAACTGGTCCGATTACGACCGCGACGGCGACCTCGACCTCCTGCTCGGCGGCGGCCCGGGCGCGTCGAGCGGCCACCTGTTCCGGAACACGATCGGCCAATCCAACGATTGGCTCCAGGTCCGCGTCGTCGGCGACGGCGTGACCGTGAACCGCGACGCGATCGGCGCGCGCGTCACGCTGCGCTGGGCGGCGGACGGTGCGGCGACGATCGGCAGCCCGGCGGGCGAGCAGATCACCCGCCAGGTGAAGGCCGGCCGCGGGACGTACAACTCCACGGACACGCGCGTCCTCCACTTCGGCCTCGGCGCGCGCGACTGCGCCTACACGATGACCGTTACGTTCCCGGACGGCACGGCGCACACGTTCGCCGGCGAGGCGGTCGGCCGCAACCGCCACGTCCGGGTGAGCTACGACGGCGCGCTCGCGGACGACGTCGTGGACGGGCCGGTGCCGGTGGTGCCGACGGCGGTGCCGACGGCCGAGCCGACACCGGGGCGGGCCACGCTGTACTTGCCGAAGGCGCTGCGGGAATAGGTGGGGTGAGCGACGGCCTACGGCCCCCTCCATCCGCCCCGATGACGACCCTCCTCCCCCGCGTCGGCGTCCTCCTAGGCGGCCGCTCCAGCGAACGCGAGGTCTCGCTGGCCAGCGGACGGCAGGTGGTCTTCAACCTCGACCGGACGCGGTTCACCGCCGTGCCGCTGTTCATGGACGGCGACGGCCGGCTGTGGCGCCTGCCGGACAAACTCGTCGTCCAGAACACGTGCGCCGACATCGAGGCGCGGCTGGCGGCCGACGCCGAGCGGGTGGCGTACGAGGCGCTGCCGGAGATCATCGACGTGGCCTTCATCGCCCTGCACGGCAAGTACGGCGACGACGGCTGCGTGCAGGGGATGCTGGAGCTGTGCGGCGTGCCGTACACCGGCTCCGGCGTCCTGGCCGCCGCGCTGTCGCTCGACAAGCCGATGGCCCACCGGCTGCTCAGCGCGCACGGGTTCGACGTGCCGCGCGAGGTCGTGATCACGGCGGGCGCATGGGCGGCGGATCGGGACGGGTGCGTGGCGCGGATCGCCACCGAGGTCGGCGCACCGCTCGTCGTGCTGCCGGTACGCGAGGGGTCGAGCGTCGGGGTGAGCGTCGTCGCCGACATCGAGGACATCGAGGACGGCGGGAACGGCGCCGACGCCGCGGACGGCGACAGCGCCCGCGGCCTGGTCGCCGCGATCGACGAAGCGCTCTCGTGGGATACGGCGGCGCTCGTCGAGACGTTCCTGGACGGGATGGAGTTCAGCGTGATCGTGCTGGGCACGGACGACGGCGGCGCCGAGGCCCTCCTCCCGACGGAGACCGTCAGCCCGAACCCGTTCATGACGTACGACGACAAGTACATGCCCGGCCGCTCGCAGAAGATCACGCCGGCGCGGGTCGATCCGGCGACGCTCACCCGGATGCAGCGCGAGGCGGAGCGACTGTTCATCGCCTTCGGATTCAAGGGCTACGCCCGCCTCGACGGCTTCCTGATGGCCGACGGGCGGCTGCTGTTCACCGATCCGAACAGCACATCCGGCATGTCGCCGAGCAGCTTCATGTTCCACCAGGCAGCGGAGGCGGGGCTGACGGCGGGGATGGTGGTGGAGCGGCTGCTTGGGCAGGCCCGCATCGACCATGCGGCCAAGCGAGGGCCCCTGTAAGGGACCCCGTAACGGACCCTGTAACGGCCCCTGTGGCGGCTGCTGCAGCGGCCGTTGCAGCGGCCGTTGTTTCGGGTGCTATACTGGCCGCACAACTCAGCCTTCAGGGCAGGGTGAGACGACGGGCACGGATTCGCGCCCATCGCCGATTCCCGACCGGCGGTAGGGGCCGCAAGGCCCGAGCCCGCGAGCCGCAAGGCAGATCTGGTTCGATGCCAGAGCCGACGGTACAGTCCGGATGAAAGAAGGCTGACGAGCTCGCGCCACCGCGCGCCGGGCCGGCCTTGGCCGTCCGCGCCGGGCGGTCGTTCCGCACAGGACGACGGCCTGCGCGGAAGCCGTGGGTCGACTCCACGCGCCGGCGCGGCCCGTCGCGCCCCGATGCCCTGCAGGTTGTTGCCTGGAGGGCGATTGCTTTGTCGATCCGACGTCCTGGTGCGCCACCCGGAGTGCGGGGGCCGCGGCCCGTTTCCTCGGCCGATGCGGCATTCATGGCCCGCGCCCTCGCGCTGGCGGAACGCGGCATCGGCCGCACGAGTCCGAACCCGTCGGTCGGCGCGGTTCTCGTCCACGGCGACACGGTCGTAGGCGAGGGCCGGACGGCCCCGGCCGGCGGACCGCACGCCGAGGCCGTCGCGCTCGCCGCAGCCGGGGCGGCGGCGGTCGGCGCGACGGCGTACGTCACGCTGGAGCCCTGCGCGCACCACGGCCGGACGCCGCCGTGCGCCGACGCCCTCATCGCCGCCGGCGTGTCGCGGGTCGTGTATGCGCTCGGCGACCCCAACCCGAACGTCGACGGCGCCGGCGCTGCGCGGCTGCTGGCCGCGGGCCTCGACGTCGTCGAGGGCGTCGGTGCGGATGCGGCGCGCACGCTCTACGCGCCCTTCGCCCGCTGGATCACGACCGGCCGCCCGTTCGTCACCGCCAAGTGGGCGATGACGCTCGACGGCCGGATCGGCACCCGCACCGGCGACAGCCGTTGGATCAGCAGCCCGCCCGCTCGCGCCGAGGCCCACCGACTGCGCGACCGCGTCGACGCGGTCGTCGTCGGCTGCGGCACCGTTCTTCGCGACGATCCTGCGCTGACGGTGCGCCTCGACCGCGCCGATGCCCGCCAGCCTCTGCGCATCGTCTTGGACAGCACCGGCCGCGTACCGCTCTGGTCCCGCGTGTTCGACGTCACCGAGGCACCGACGCTCGTCGTGACCGTGAAGATGCCCGCCGGCCGCGCGGCTGAACTGCGCGAGCGGGGCGTCGAGGTCGTCGAGGCGGCGGGCGATTCCGATGGTCGCGTCGACATCGCGGCGCTCCTCGACATCCTTGGCCGACGCGGCGCGCTGCACGTCCTCGTCGAAGGCGGCGCCGCGGTGCACGGCAGCTTCGTCGCCGCGCGCGCCGTCGACGCCGTGTGGGCCGTCGTCGCGCCGGTGATCGTCGGTGGGCGTGAAGCGCCGGGGCCGGTGGGCGGGCACGGTGTGGCGCGGATGGCGGATGCGGTGCGGTTGGCGGACGTCAGGTTGTCGCCCCTTGGCGACGACATCGTGATCACCGGGACACCCCTGTGGCCGCCCCACGAAACAACGCTTCCATCGCGAGCCGAAGCCGCGTCCTCCCACGCACCGGCGACGATGTCGCCATCGGCCCGCTGACGATGTTCACCGGCATCGTCGAGACCCTCGGCCACCTCGCTGCCGTGCGCACGCGCGACGGCGTGCGCATCTTCGACATCGCCGCGCCCGCCATCGCGGACGGCATCGCCGTCGGCGACAGCGTCAGCGTGAACGGCGCCTGCCTGACCGCCGTCGCGGCGGATCCGGGCGGCTTCACGGTCGAGCTCGTGCCCGAGACGCTGGCCAAGACGGCGCTCGGCACGCTCGCCGTCGGCGACGCGGTGAACCTCGAGCGGTCCGTGACGCCGAGCACGCGGCTGGGCGGCCATATCGTCCAAGGCCATGTCGAGGCCGTCGGCGAGGTCGTCGCCGTCGAGGACGAGGGCGGCGGTGCGCGCCGCGTTCGGGTCCGTGCGCCGGACGACATCCTGCGCTACGTCGTGCGCAAGGGCTTCATCGCCGTCGACGGCGCCAGCCTGACCGTCGTGGATGTCGACGCCACGACGTTCTCGATCGCCTTCATCCCGCACACCCTCGCCGCCACGGTGGCCGGCGGATACCACGTCGGCACGCACGTCCAGCTCGAGAGCGACATCCTCGGGCGATACGTCGAGCGCCTGTTGGGCGCCGGCGTCGCGCAGCCGGGACAGCTACCGCCCATCGAGCTACCGCCCATCGAGCAGCAGCCCATCGAGCCACAGCCCATCGAGCCGCAGCCCATCGAGCCGCAGTCCAAAAGGGAGGATCCCCAATGAGCCTGATCTCCGTGCCCGAAGCCGTCGCCGAGGTGCGCGCCGGGCGGTCGCTGATCGTCGTCGACGACCCGCACCGCGAGAACGAGGGCGACCTGATCGTCGCCGCTTCGTGCGTGACCCCGGATCACATCAACTTCATGGTCACGCACGCCCGCGGCCTCGTCTGCGTGCCGATGACGGCCGGCCGACTGGCCGAGCTCGATCTGCCGCTCATGGTCGAGCGCAACACGACACCGACCGGCACGGCCTTCACCGTTCCGGTCGACGCCCGCCACGGCACGACGACCGGCATCTCGGCCTTCGAGCGATCGAACACGATCCGCGTCCTCATCGACCCTGCCACCCGGCCGGTCGACCTGCTGCGCCCCGGCCACATCTTCCCGCTGCAGGCCGCCGACGGCGGCGTGCTCGCCCGCCCCGGCCATACCGAGGCGGCGGTCGACCTGGCGCGGTTGGCCGGCCATTACCCGGCCGGCGTGGTGTGCGAGATCCTCGACGACGACGGCCACATGGCCCGCGGCGCGCAGCTCGTCTCGTTCGCGCTGCGGCACGGTCTCGGGATGCTGGCGATCGCCGATCTGATCGCCTGGCGCGCCGCGAACGATCCGGCCGGATCGTCCACGCAGTCGTCGGCCGCGCAGTCGTCGGCCGCGCAGTCCGGCCTCACGCTCGTCGAAGCCGTCCGCTCCTCCGTCGCCCCCGCCGGCATCGCCGCGCCGCCCGCGCTGGCGATCGTGCGTCACCCGTCGTGAGCGTCGATCCGGGCGCGACGCGTGCGGCCGACGGCGACAAGGCGGTCGTGCGTGCCGCCGTGAACACGGTCGACGTCCCCCCCGACGGCGCGGGCCTCAGGATCGCGCTCGTCGTCGCGCGGTTCAACGAGCTGATCACGCGCGAGCTGCTGCGCGGGGCGGAAGCTGCGCTGCTCCGCGCCGGCGTCGCCGCCGCCGACACCACGACGGTCTGGGTCCCCGGCGCCTGGGAGCTTCCCGTCGCGGCCTTGTGGCTGGCCGAGAGCGGGCGCTGCGACGCCGTCGTGTGCGTCGGCGCCGTGATCCGGGGTGAAACCGACCACTACACCCACATCGCAGCTGCGGCGACGAACGGTGCGGCCCAGGTCGCGCTCACCACGCGCGTGCCGGTGGCCAACGCGATCCTCACGGTGGACACGGCCGAGCAGGCGCTGGCACGGTGCGGGATCAAGCACGGGAACAAGGGGGGGGAGGCGGCGCTGGCGGCCGTCGAGATGGCGGGGGTGCGGCGCGTCGCGGGAGGGTCGTAATACCAGTCCGACGCATTGCGGCCGTGTGATGCCCTATGTAGGGGCACCCCTTGTGGGTGCCCTCGCGGGCATTGCAACGGACGGAGGGCACCCACAACGGGTGCCCCTACAGGGGGTTGTCGTCGTCCGTCGCGGGGCGATCCAAGGCCCTCGCCTCTGCGTCGCCTTCCTGATCCTTCCGCCCGCGGACCCGATCGACGACGGATTCGGCCAGCCCGCGCGCACCGGCCGTCGCCTCCGTGAGGAGCGCCCGGACCTCGCTGCCCTCGATGCGGCGCCCCTCGAGCGCCCAGCGCTCGACGACGAGGCCGATCACGCGCGTGCCGGCATAGGCCACGGCCACCTTGGGGACGATGCCGACGACCGGGATGGGCCCGACGAGCTCGCGCGCGATCTGGCGCATCAACAGCCCGCCGCCGAGCACACTGACGATCTCGCCGATCACATCGCGCGGTTGGCCGTTCTTGCCGGCGGCGAGGGCGATCTTGTAGGCCATGATCAGCTGGTTCTTCGTCAGCACGATGACGTCGGCGGCGTTCAGCGGCAGGTTGAGGATCGGCACCCACTCGGCCAGCCCGGTCGTCGCGGCATACATCGCGTTCGCGCGCGCCGTCGGGTCGATGAGCGATGCGATGACGTTGCGGCGCAGCGCCGGCAGCTGGCGGGCAAGGGCGACACGGGCGCCGTCGTCGGCCGGAAGGCGCTCGAACAGGGCGGGCGCCAATTGCGCGACCAGCACGTCTCCCGGCAGTCCCGCCGGCAGCACGACGCGGGCGGTCTCGCCCGGCCGCGGCGTCGCGGCGCCGACGAGGTCGACGGCGTCATCGTTCAGCACGACGCTCAGTGATGGGATGCGCAGCGCCCGCAGCCGCGACAGAGCGGTGCGCGCGTCGGCATCGGGATCGACGCCGTCGTTGAGCACGAGGGCCACGGTGAACCCGTCGCTCGATCCGGGTGCCGAAAGCCCGTCCGACGCCGCGAGCGGCAGCGGCACGACGCGCACCCAGGGGTGGATGCCGTGCTTGCCCGGCGCTGCCGAAAGAGCCTCGGCCAGCCGCGTCGCCGCGCCGACCTCGCCCACGACGTGCAGCGTGAACGGCTGATCCGCCTCGCGCTTGATCTCGCGCAGGTTCACCTCGCGCAACAGGTTGAACACGACCATGCCGCTGCCCAGAGCGCCCATCCGATGCTCCTTGAAGTGACCCTGCTTCGTCGGCCGGCTCGAACGCGCGGTTGCCGCGTCGGCGGGCGAAGTATACGCGGCCGGCCGGGCGACGTTGCGTGCGGCTTCGCGCGCGTCGAACGGCACCGGCCGTGACGCGCGAACGGTTGTTCGCCCTCGCCCTCGCTGCTACACTCGACCCTCCCATGGCTGAAGCACTCTACCGCCGCTGGCGGCCGAAGACGTTCGACGACGTCGTCGGACAGGACCACATCACCGGCACGCTGCGCAACGCGCTCGCTGCCGGGCGTTTGGCGCATGCCTATCTGTTCACCGGCGTCCGCGGCACCGGAAAGACCACCGTCGCGCGCCTGCTGGCCAAGGCCGTCAACTGCACGGGCGACGACCCCGGCGGTCCACCGTGCAATGCCTGCCCGACGTGCCTGAGCATCGGCGAGGGCCGCTCCCTCGACCTCATCGAGATCGACGCGGCGTCGAACACCGGCGTCGATGATGTGCGCGACCTGCGCGACAAGATCGGCTACAGCCCGGCCGAGGCGCGCTACAAGGTCTACATCATCGACGAGGTCCACATGCTCTCGACGGCAGCGTTCAACGCGCTCCTCAAGACGCTGGAGGAGCCGCCGCCGCATGCCTTGTTCATCCTGGCCACGACCGAAGCTCACAAGGTCCCCGAGACGATCCAGTCGCGCTGCCAGCGCCACGACTTCCGACGCGTCGCACCCGCGCTGGTGGCGGGCAAGCTGACGCGCATCTGCGCCGCGGAAGGGCTCACCGCCGAACCGGCCGCACTCGATCTGCTGGCCCGCTACGCCACCGGCAGCCTCCGCGACGCCGAAAGCCTGCTCGACCAGGTCAGCGCCGCCGACGGTGCCGTGACGGTCGCCAGCGTGCATGCCGCGCTCGGCACGCCGGACGCAGCAGCCGTGTCTGCCATCGTTGCCGCGCTCGCCGACCGCGACGCGGCCGCCGGTCTGCGGGCGATCAACGCCTGTCTCGACGAAGGCACGGACGCACGCCAGCTTCAAGCGGGCATCCTCGATGCTCTGCGCCGCCTTCTGCTCATCCAGACCGGCATCTCCGACACGCTGATCGACGCCGATCCCGAGGACCTGCCGGCGCTCCGGGGTCTGGCGGAACGGATCCCGACACCGCTGCTCGTCGGTGCGATGCACCGCTTCGGCGACGCCCGCCCGTCCGCCGAGCACCACCAGCCGGCGCTGGCCATGGAGCTGGCGCTCGTCGAGTCGCTGCTCGCCTCGGCGTCGGCAGCCCCCGCAATGCCGCAAACCGCGGCGCAAGGCGCGGTGGGACAACCCGCGTCGTCGTCGGTCGCGACACAGCGGCCGGCAGCCCACGCGCCCGCGCCGCCGTCGTCCCCGTCGCCCGTGTCGCCCCCTGCCGCCGCGTCGTCCCCGGCATCGACCGCCCGCGAGTCCCAGTCGGCCGATCCGCCGAGCCCGGGTCCGCTCGCCCCTTCCGGCGACGCTTCGACCCTCGCCACGCTGCGGGACCGCTGGCCGGCGATCGTCGACTCCGTGGCGCGGGCGGACCGGAACACGGCCGCGCTGCTCAAGGACTGTCGGCCGGTGGATGCCGACGAGGGATCGATCACGCTCGGTTTCTTCTACGAATTCCACTGCCGCCGAGCCGCCGAGCCCGCCCGCCGCGCCGCCATCGCCGCCGCGGTCGGTGCGGCGATCGGCGGAACGCGGGAAGTGCGCTGCACGGTCGTGCCCGCCGGCGAGGCCGACGCGGCGCGGCCGCGGACGAAGGCCGATCACGCCAGGAACGACCCTGTCGTCCGCCATGCGATCGACGCGCTCGGTGCGCGCGTGGCGGGGATGAAGCCCGAATCCGAAGACCCGTGACACCCCCGAACCCCGGAATCGCCCCCGAATCACGAAGCCCGTCATTCCTGTAGGGGCGGGCCTCGTGCCCGCCCTTCACCGCCAACGAACCCGCCCTCCCTCTCCACCCAAGGAGCCCTCACAATGGCCCGAGGCATGCCCCCACCCCCCATGAACCCCCGCGGCGGCCAGAACCAGAACATGGTGCGCCAGATCCAGGAAATGCAGGAGCGCATGCTCCTCGAACAGCAGGCGCTCGGCGCCGCCACGGTCGAGGTGTCCGTCGGCGGCGGCGCCGTGACCGTGGTCATGAACGGGCACCAGAAGGTGCAGGAGATCCAACTCGATCCCCAGCTGCTCGATCCGGCCGAGGTCGACATGCTGCGAGACCTGCTGATCACGGCGATGAACCAGGCCGTCGAGCGTTCACAGGCGCTGGCGCACGCCCGGATGAGCGACGTGACGAAGGGCCTGCAGCTGCCGCCGGGGCTGGGGTTCTAGCTTGAGCAGCGCTCTCCCCCGCCCGGTCGCCCGCCTCATCGATGCGTTCGCGCGCCTGCCGGGCATCGGCCCCAAGACGGCGTCGCGGCTGGCGTTTCATCTGCTGCGGATGCCGGACGACCACGCGCTGCAGCTGTCCGAGGCCCTCCGCGCCCTCAAGGAGAGCGTCGTCCACTGTCAACGCTGTTACAACATCGCCGAGACGAGCCCGTGCGAGGTATGCGCCGATCCGTCCCGCGACAGCGGAACGGTCTGCGTGGTCGAGGAGCCACTTGACGTGATCGCGCTCGAGCGGACCGGCGAGTACAAGGGTCTCTACCACGTGCTGCATGGCGCCATTTCGCCCGTCGACGGCATCGGCCCGACGGACCTGCGGATCGACGAGCTCGTCCGCAGGATGGGTGTCGAGCCGATCCGCGAGATCATCCTGGCCACGAATCCGTCCCTCGAGGGCGATGCGACGGCCATGTTCATCGAGCGCGCCCTGCGCGCGAACGGCAGCGAGGTCCGCCTGACGCGTCTCGCCCGCGGCCTGCCGGTCGGCGGCGACATCGAGTATGCCGACGAGGTGACGCTTGGACGGGCGATGACGGGGCGGAGCGAGGTTCGATAGGGGCGACCCCTCGCGCCCGCAGGGCGGTTGGGCACCCGTCGCTCCTACACCATCCGTCCCGTTGCCCTTATAATCGCGCGGTTGGCGCGGCCCGTGGTCGAGCCCAGCAACGATCCGCCCCCCGGTTGCCCATCCAAGTGCCCATCCAAGGAGTTGCGCCATGGCGCGTCACCCATTGCGAGCCGCGCTGTTCATGACGTGTGCGGCCGTCACGCTGGCCGCCTGCGGCAAGAAGACGCCGGAGGACCTCGGCACGCCGACGGCAGCGGCGCCCGTCGCCGCCGGCCCGTCGCTGTCGGCCGTCGCCCCCAAGGTCGAGTACAAGGTCAGCGAGACGGACCCGGCCACCGAGATTGCCGCCGGCGAGTCCGTGACGGTCACGCCGGGCGCGAACATCCTCATCGGCGAGAACGGCCACGGCGCTCTCGCCTGGCCCGAGTTCCTGACGAACGACCTGTACAGCGGCACGGATTCGCTGATCAGCCTGAGCGTGCCCGAGCGCCGCCAGGCGTTCCTGGATCAAGCGTCCGGCACCGCGCGCTACCAGGTGGCCGGCGACGGGGCCGCCGAGGTGAAGGTCCGGGCGAACTGGATCGAAGTCAAGGTCGCCAGCGGCCCCGCGGACTTCGTGATCAGCTACATCCCCGGCGCCGACCCGACCGCGTGGGTCGTCATGTTGGACGGCACGGCAACCGTCGATCCCGTCCGAGCGGAGGGCGGCGGCGCATCCGCCACCACCGCCACTTCGGTCACGCTTCGAACGGGCGAGGCGGCGGCATATACGGCCACGGCCTTCACGGCCGAGGGTGAGTTGCCCAAGCCGCTCGGCATCGACCCCACCCAGGTCAAGGCCTGGCTGGAGCGACTGGGTACCGGCAGCGCCAAGACGTCGATCGCCGGTGTCGCCTTCCGCTGCGAGATCAAGGGTGACGACGTCGGCCTGCGCGACACGCCGTCCGAGGACGCCGAGGCAGGCGAGGCGATCCCGGCCGGCACGGTCGTCGTCGTCTCCGAGCGCGACGATACCGCCAGCTGGCTCAAGGTGCGCCTGCTGGACGGCACCGAAGAGGGCTGGCTCCCGGTGGACGCGTTGACGTGCCTCGCCCCGCCGGCGGACGCACCAGTCGCGAGCGAAGAGGGCGTGGCGACACCGACCCCGCGCCCCCTCCCGACGCGCAACCCGTTCGTCGTGCCGATCACCACGCCGCTCCCCACCCCGACCTACCTTGGTACACCATCCCCGACGCCCACCGTCGCCCTGAACATCAAGTTCAGCGCCGACAAGACCCGCATCACGGCCGGCGAGTGCGTGAACTTCAGCTGGGAAGTCGAGAACATCGACGCCGTCTACTTCAACGGCAAGCCCGCCACCGGCAAGGGCTCCTCCAAGGAGTGCCCGCCGACCTCGGCCACCTACACGCTGCGCGTCGTCCTCCGCGGCGGCGCCGAAGAGAAGCGCTCGATCGAGGTCAAGGTCGTGGCCAAGGATGCGACATCCACGCAGGCCGTCCCGCCGACGAAGACGATCGCACCTCCGCCGGCGACGAACACGCCGCCTCCGCCGGCCACGGCTACGAGCGAACCGGTCGACACGAGCGTCCCGACTGTACCTCCGGCAACGAACACATCGCCGCCACCTCCGACCGACCCGCCAACCGCGGAGCCGATGCCCACGAACGACCCGGGACCATCGCCGACGCCGTAACCACGGCCGCGCGCAACGACCATCGCGAATCCGACGCGCCACCACGTTGTCCTGTAGGGGCAGGTCCCCGTGCCTGCCCCCAGGCCCCCCAAATACCCGCCACCCCCGGCCCAACCCCCCAACGCCCGCCCGTTGGGCGGTTGGGCCGGGCGCATGATGGGCCGGGGTGGGATGGGATGGGATGGGCCGGGGTGGGGTGGGTGGGATGGGGTGGGGCCGGGGGGGTGGGGGGGGCGGGGGGCCCG
>Ga0138256_10000312_pt1 | contig 55269 bp, 41 predicted proteins | sample KNB2016incub_MG_FD_105486 | JGI IMG/M metagenome (GOLD analysis project Ga0138256, IMG submission 105486) | Active sludge microbial communities from wastewater in Klosterneuburg, Austria - KNB2014incub_MG | ecosystem: Engineered > WWTP > Activated sludge > Unclassified | place: Austria...
AGTACCAGTAGTTGCACCCGCTGTACCACTTAAAGTAACATCACCGGTTGCAAATCCTGTAACAGCCTGGTCGAATACTACTGTAAAATTGATAGGTGATGCAGAAGTAGGATCTGGCTGAGCCGCTGCCTGGTTAATGGTAACATCAGGATTAGCAGTTGTTGTTGGAATTATCGCAGTCCAAATTCCTCGGCCATGTGTTCCAGCAGCAATTGTTCTATCTCCTGAACGATATTTTATCATATCTGTTCTTACAGTTGGGAATGTAGTGTTTGCATTCCATACAGTAGAAGAACCGTTTATCAAATCTGTTTCCCAAACACCTGTTTCAGTAGCTATATATGCTTTGGTGTCGGTATCAGGATGGAATAAGGCCCATCTAACAGGCATGTCAGGTAAATTACCGTCAATGGCTGTCCAGGAAGTACCACCATTTGTAGTAACCCAAATATTTTGAGCTCCATAATTAGTAAAACATGCCAGCATATGCTGATCATCTGCACCGGTTACAATACAATTTAAATATCCGGTTGGCATACCAGCACCACTATTTATTACAGTACCAGTTAAAGATGTACCAACATCTGCATTATCTACCTGCACAAGAAGACCGTTACTAGTACCAAAATAAACCCTGTTAGCTGTATAGGGTGATACATGAACGGCTGAAACATTTTGACCTGAAAAAGCACTTACTGAAACTACATTTGTAGTTGATCCGGTTCTTGGATCGTTCCAACGAAGGAAAGTACCACCATTATTACAGGCATATATTTTAAAATTATTATTATCATAATCCCAGGGGTTAACAAACCTACCTGAACTTTGAATATTAACTGGTGTAGTCCAGGTTAATCCGCCATTGGTGCTTCTGCGATATACATTATATACATAAGACCCAAACTGATAATCACCATTACTTTGGTCAATAGCAGAATAGCATCCGTCTCCACCCACAACTTCTGCAGAACTATCTAACCCTGGATGGTCCAGACGATGCATTCCGTTATCCTGTGTACCTCCAATAAAATAATTTGGTTTAGTAGGATGTATGGCTACTGAGTAAAACTGTTTTATACGAATTCCTTTATTCCTGTCAGTGTTCGTTGCCCCACCATCAGTTGAAAAATGCACACCACCATCACAGTTAAACATTAATTTGGTTCCACCGTCCCACCATTGTATATTATGTTGATCGGCATGAACATAAAAACCTGTTGTGCTTGTTGCCCAACTTGATAAATGAGTCCAGGATGCCCCACTGTTAGTAGATTTCCAGGTATCTAAACCACCTACAATAACTTCGTTTGAATTTGCAGGATTGATACCACATGATAAAGAATACCATCCCTGTCCACTAGCCCAGGATGATGAAGGTTGAGTTGGTGTAGCCGCCCAGTTTGCACCACCATCAGAAGATTTCCAAATAGTAGGCACCTGGTGGCTTGCATTATCTGGACAAGCATAAAGTACATTACCACTAATACCTAACTCTGTTCTTTGATTAAATGTAGTATATGCTGTTGTTGCTGCAGTCCATCCTGTGCCAGATGTAACAGTTGCAGGAACATCGGTAAATCTATAACCAGATGTGCTGAAGATACCTGTAGCAACATGCAACCTTCCGGGTTGTGATGTAGAACTAATCTCCAAATCACATACATTGGATCCTATTCCGGAAGGTGTTATCGTAGTCCAGGTATTACCTCCATCAGTTGAACGTAAAAGACCTGTATTACGAGTACCTAAATAAACATTACCCTGGTAATCGCATAAAATCCTGGTACCGTTAAGATAAGTTGTAGAACTGGGCAACAATGTCCAGGTTACACCAGCATCAATACTTTTAAAAACACCTATACCTCTTACTGCATCAGCATTTGAGAAAGACTCACCCGTGCAGAAATACATTATATTTTGAAACCCTGGTCTAGGATCCTGGCAGATAGCAGATATTGCAAGGTTTTCTAAAAAATCGTTTACTAAGGTCCAGTTGGCAGGGTTTGCATTAATATTTGTTGTTTTCCATAAACCACCATCAACACCAGCAACCCAAACCGTGTTGTGTGCCGGATCCAGAGAATCTATCATGGAAGCCCTGATTCTACCGGATGTTTGCTGACCGCTAGGTCGTGGATTTCCTCCAACAGTAAAATCACCATCCGGCCCTCGTTCTATCCATGATAAGGCAGATGTTAAGTTTGTTGCAGAACTTTTTGCTTGTTTTGTTCCTTGAATTGCGTCCCAAAGTTTTACCCAGGGAACTTTGCCTGTGGTAAGGTCTTTTGTACGTTCTAATTCAAATTCTACACGCATGTCTTTATTGCTTTTCCTTTGTTGTGAAAAGGTTGTAAGACTTGTAAAGACTAAACTAACAGTAAATGAAAGTAGTAGTAACTTTCTCATAATTGTGATTTTTGGTGCTTAGTAAATTTTAGAATTGCTTAACAAAGTAGTAAATATTCCTTAAAATTAATATAATTTTTTAAGGCTGTTAACAAATTATTTTAAGTCCTTGTATTAGCTAAGTAATTTAATTGACTTTTTATTTACTTATAAGTTTCATTTTATAGGGTAGTGCTAATTTCTTAATTTTGTGGCGTTAAATATTATCGGGGCTGACCGGTTTTGACAGCATAGTTCTTTGTAAGTGTAAGCATGTACTGCGTTGCGTAATTAGCAGTTAAATCAGAATACGAAAATTTTAAATGGCAATACACAGTATGCCATGGCTGCTTAATCGATAGATTAGTAACCATTAGGGCCGCCGAACAGGTTTTTCTGTTACCAGGTTCCGCCGCCGACTCAAAAACAAAACAGAATGCAGTTGTGGAATGATGTGACCATTGCTTAAGATCATTCATCTAAGGATTCGGTTGGTTTGTTTTGCTCCTGCCGTTTTTCTACAACCAATGCAAAAATAAACATGTAGAAAGCTTACGGCGAATATGTTTGGACCAGGGTTCGATTCCCTGCAGCTCCACAAACCGTAAACGACTGAATGGTTGTTTACGGTTTTTTATTTTACTTTTTTTTTAGTTTTTTCATTGCAGTTGAACCCCTTTCAAAAAGTTCAGTCTGTAAAACTATCTTTTCAAATTCGGTAACCGGCCTTTTACTTTCTATTAAATTAATAAGCAGTTCTATTGCTGTTTGCCCCATTTCAAAAGCCGGTTGTTTAACCACTGTTAAACTGGGGTTAAGCAATTCTACAAGTGGGGAGTTTGAGAAACCTGCTAATGCTATTTCTGTTGGTATTTTAATTTTTAATTTGTTTAGAACAGCCAGGCAGCTTACAGTAAGTTTATCACCTCCACTAAAAATAGCATCGGGTTTGTCTTTTAAATTTATCAGGCTTTTAACCGCATCTTCCAGTTCTTTATAAATCATGCCTCCATGATTACAATTTTTTATATAAGAATTAGAGAAGGGAACTTTATTGTCTTTTAAGGCAGCTTTATAACCTTCAAGCCTTTCAATTGAAATGGATAAATGTGCTGCGCTGGAAATATGAGCAATTTTTTTATAACCTGCATCAATTAAATGTTTGGTAATATTATATGCCCCCTGGAAATTATCAGCAACTACTTTATGTGTTTCCAACTCATCCGTTATCCTGTCGAAAAAAACAATAGGAAAACCTTTGTCATGTAAATTTTTAAAATGTTCAAATTGGTTTGTTTCTGCCGAAAGTGAAACCAATAAACCATCTACCGATCGGGAAGCAAGGTGTTCCACATTTACAATTTCCCGTTCATACGATTCATGGCTTTGAGAAATGATAACATGATATCCCCGGTTGTATGCCACCGATTCGATACCATTGATGGCTTGCGAAAAATAATTATTAGCTATTTCACAAACCACTACTCCAATAGAGCGGCTGCGGCGTTCTTTAAGGCTAAGTGCAATGGGATTGGGCCGGTAATTGAATTGCTCGGCATATTCAACCACCATTTTTTTTGTTTCGGCGCTAATTTCATAACTACCCCTTAATGCACGTGATACTGTAGAGGTTGATAAACCAAGTGCTTTTGCAATATCTTTTATGGTTATGGCTTCGTACATTTCTTATTAAAAATTCAATATAAAAGTATTAAACGAATCTTTGCTTTTTTCTTTAACCAGAATCATTTTTTCCCTGATTTCAAATTCCTGCCAGCCGCTGCAATCGTTATCGGCAACGATTGCGTAAAAAAATTAATTAAGGTTTAATAATTTATTAAATAATCTGTGTAGTCTTGTTACCTGTACTTGCTGAAAATACGAATAAGTTTTTATACAGTAACCAAACTAAAAGTTGCTTTTTAAATTCGATTTAAAAAAATAAATATTGCTATATGAACAAACTTCTGCTTTTTTTATCTGTTTTATTTTTTATTCCGGTTGCGTTGATAGCTCAAACTAAAACCATCACTGGTAAAGTTACCGATGATACCGGTGCACCGGTTGCAGGTGTAAATGTAACTGTTAAAGGCGCTAAAAAAGGTACACAAACAGATAAAGATGGTAACTATTCTATTACAGTTACCGGTAATCCCGAAATAGTTTTCACATCTGTGAGTTATACGTCTAAAACTTTAGTTGTTGGAAACAATGTTGTATTAAATGTTCAATTGGAAAAAGCCGTTAGCACGCTTGATGATGTTGTTGTTATAGGCTATCAAACTGTTAAACGAAAAGATTTGCTAGCATCTGTTTCATCAGTAGGTGCTAAAGATTTAAAAGATATTCCTATTAACTCGGCTGCCGAAGCGTTAAATGGAAGACTTTCAGGTGTAACAGCAACGACTGCCGAAGGTTCGCCGGATGCTCAAATAAACATTAGGGTTCGTGGCGGTATGTCAATTACCGGCGATAATACACCTTTATATATAGTTGATGGTATTCAGGTAGAAAATGGCCTGTCTGCTTTGTCTCCTCAAAATATACAAAGTATAGATGTTTTAAAAGATGCTGCTGCAACTGCTATTTATGGAGCAAGAGGCGGAAATGGAGTTATTATCATTACCACAAAATCGGGCAAACCCGGTAAACTCAAACTTAGTTATAATGGTTACGTAGGTGTAAAATTTCTTGCAAAGAAACTAAAGGTAATGAGTCCTTATGATTTTATTTACTACCAGTCAGAAAGATCTAGAGGAAGTAGTACTGACAGTACAACATTTACAAATGATTATGGAACTACCTGGGATACTTTATCGGTTTATCAAAATGTAGATGTGGTAGATTGGCAAAAAGAAGTTTTTGGAAACACCGGTTTTATGCAAACACATAACTTATCGGCCAGCGGTGGAAACAGAAAAATAACCTACGATTTTGGATATACTTACAATGATGATAAAGCTGTTGTTTTAAACTCAAGCTATAAAAGGCATTTACTTAATTTAAAAGCCGATTATAAAATAACCAATAATATAAAATTAGCAGTTGGTACCAGGTATACACATACAGATGTTTATGGTGCTGGTGTTTCGTCAGACCAGGGAACTTCGTATAACAGGTTGCGGAATGCTGTTAAATACAAGCCTTTTCTTTCTCCCAATCAAAACATTGAAGACCAGGATCCTTATGCAGATCCATCTGCAGGTAATGGTTTGATTTTGGTAAACCCAATATTGCTCGTAAACTCCGAATACCGTAAAAAAACTACCAATGTTTTCAATGTGTATGCTAATGTAAGTTGGAAGATATTAAAAAACCTAACATTTAAAACTACAGTTGGGTATGATTTTTCAAAAAGAATGGACAGGCAGTTTAGCGATTCGCTGGCACCTTATGCTGTTACACAAGGTGGTGCAAAACCCATTGTACGTTTAGATTCTGTAAAAGCAAAAACTTTCACTAACTCAAATGTGTTAACGTATTCATTAAAAGGAATCAGAAAAAATCATGACATTGATATTTTAGTTGGTGAAGAAACCTATGATTTGAAAACCGAAAGCCGTTCCAGCCTGTATGGTTCGTTTCCTAATTTCACTTCGTATAATACTGCATTTAAAAACCTGGATATGGGTACAGCCTTTAATGGTTATCCACGACTTGGAAAAACAAGGTACACCAGCTTATCTTTTTTTGGCAGGATAAATTATTCTTATAAAGATAAATACCTTTTATCTGCAAATGTTAGAGAAGATGGAGCATCTAAATTTGGCCCCGGTAATAAATGGGGTACTTTCCCATCTGTATCGGCTGCATGGAGAATTTCAAGAGAAAAATTTATGGGGCATGTTAACTTCATCAATGATTTAAAACTGCGTGTGGGTTATGGTAAAATAGGTAATAACCGTATCCAGGATTATTTATACCTAACAACATATAGTAACAACGGTAACATTTATTATGGATTGAATAATAATTCTATCAATGGGTATTATCCAACTTCACTTGTTAACTCTGATTTGAAATGGGAGGCAACTGTAAACCGAAATCTTGGACTGGACATTACAATGCTTAACAGGCGTATTGATATGAGTGTGGATTATTATTACAATACCTCAAGCGATTTGTTACTTAATGTACCTGTTGCATCAACTTATGGTTACTCTTCTCAATTACAAAATGTTGGTAAAACATCTAATAAAGGTTTAGACCTTCAGTTAAATGCCATCATCCTCCAAAAGAAAAATAATTTTACGTGGTCAGCCAATTTCAATATGTCGTTCAATAAAAACAAGATTGAACAATTAGGCATAAACCAACAATATTTTTATCCGGCCGCCAGTTGGGGTGTATCTGGCCAGCCAACAGATTATATAGAACAAATTGGTCAGCCTGTTGGAGCTATGTATGGTTTGGTTAATGATGGATTTTATACACTGAATGATTTTGATTACAATACAACAACAGGGGCATATACACTTAAAGCAGGCGTAGTAAGTGATGCGGCTATTATCACTGTTGTTCAGCCGGGATCTGTAAAATTTAAAGACCTGGATGGTGATGGTTTTGTTGATTTGAATAACGATAGAAAAATTATAGGAAACCCCACACCTAAATTTACAGGTGGTTTAAATCAGCAATTCACTTATAAAAACTGGGATATGAGTTTATTTGTGAATTTTTGTTATGGCAATGATATATACAATGCCAATAAAATTGAATTGTCAAATGCATATACTAATAATGCTAACATGTTGGATATTATGTCGGGTAGATGGAAAATTGTTGATGCCAACGGGCAAACAACCCAATGGGTAACGGGCACAACCGCTTATGGCGTATCGCCCGATAAAATTGCCGCATTAAATGCAAATGCCACCATATGGCAGCCTATTAAAAGTGCTGGCGCTTTTTATCCTTCATCCTGGGCTATTGAAGACGGATCGTTTATTAGGTTAAATAATATCACCGTTGGCTATTCTTTTCCTGTAAATAAATTAACCAGGTTACACATGAGTAAACTTCGTTTATACGTAACCGCTAATAACCTGGCAGTGCTTACCAGTTATTCTGGTTACGATCCCGAGGTAAGTGTACGCAACAGTGGTTTAACGCCGGGGCTCGATTATTCAGCCTATCCAAAAAGTCGCAGTTTTATTTTTGGAATTAATGCATCATTTTAATCAATACAATTTAAAATCAGCTATATGAACTCAAAAATTTTAAATCGCTTTACTTTGTTGATGTTAACAGGTTTACTGTTTTTATTAGCAAGTTGTAAAAAATATCTTGATCAAAAACCCATAACAGAAGTTGGTTCCGAAATGGTATTCAGCGATGTTGCCAGTACCCAACAGGCCATAGCTGGCGTGTATAGCCGCCTGGTTGGCGACCAGGGTTTTGGAATTCGCTTAAGTTTGTATTATACGGTAGATAATGATGAAACACAAGGCCCTACAGGTGGGGGCGATAACGATCGCAGAGATATTGCACGTTATACAGCTACATCAGGCAACGCACAACTTGAAAAACCATTTAACCAACTTTTCCAGGGTATAGAATATGCCAATATCTGTATTGATAATATTCCAAAAATGAATTTATACAGCAAGGGTACAGAACAGGAGAAGAAACAATTACAACGTATGTATGGCGAAGCACTCACTTTAAGAGCACAATTTTACCTGGAAGCTATCATGATTTGGGGCGATTTGCCACAACATTTTCAACCGGCTTACGCACAGGCTGCAAGTAATCCTTTTCCATCAAGGGTTGACAGGGATACATTATATGGCCAGTTATTAGCTGATTTAAAAACTGCAGAAGATTTAGTGCCATGGAGAAATGAAGTAGGCTCTATTGGCGATCAAACCGATGAAAGAATTACTAAAGGAGTTGTTAAAGGATTGCGTGCAAGAGTTGCATTGTTTAGAGGAGGCTATTCTTTGAGGCAGGATGGAACTATTAAAAGAGGATCAAATTATCTGAGTTATTACCAAATAGCAAGAGACGAATGTAATGATATTATTACTTCGGGTCAGCATGGATTAAATCCAAGCTATAAATCATTATGGAAAGACCAGGTTTGTGGCCATACAGTTGCAGATCCTGATGGAGAACTGATGTTTCAGGCAAGCGCTATTGGTTTAACCGGTGCCGAAGACACAAAGCTTGGTTACTATAATGGACCAACAGTAAACAGTAAAGGAAATAAGAGTATCAATATTTTACCAACCTATTTTTATCTTTTTGACTCAACAGATTTAAGAAGAGATGTTACTTGTGCAGCTTATAGCGTTGGAGCAAACGGATCTCAAAAAACCGGTACAGCCATTACGGCTATTTGCGATGGAAAGTATAGAAGAGATTGGGCAACAAATCCAACCATTGATCCTACAAGCTCTGTACAATACCTGGGTTTTAAATGGCAAATACTTCGTTATGCTGATGTGTTATTAATGTATGCCGAAGCCGAAAATGAAATTAACGGGCCAACAGCATCTGCTTACAATGCCATTAATATGGTAAGAAGAAGAGGATTTGGAAAATCTATCAATTCGCCGGATGCAACTGTTGATCTTTCAGGATTAAGTAAAACAACATTTTTTTCTGCATTGGTTAGAGAAAGATCACTTGAACTTGGAGGTGAAGGCGTTAGAAAATTTGATTTGTTAAGATGGAATTTATTGGGAACTGCATTGGCTGAAACAAAGGTTAACCTGGCTAACATGTCAACCCTTACAGCCATTTCCGATCCATCCTACATGGCAGGTTTCCCTTCATATAGTAAATCTACAATCCTACCCATTGCAATGTATTATTATAGTAACACAGCATCTGATAATAATAATATAGGCGGTCTTTGGTACAATTCTTTATATAAAACCGCACCTACATCAACACCATCGGGTACAAAAAAAGTAGTATGGTTAAGTTCGGCAATTGCTACAGCAGGCACATCATCGCCTTTGGGAAGATATGCCACCGGGTTTACTACCGGTAAATCGGAACTGATGCCGATACCGCAGCCGGCCCGTGATGCTAATTTTAATTTATCACAAAATCCTAATTATTAAAATCTTCTCATAGCGTTAGTTTTTAAAGGCTGTTGCAAATTGCAGCAGCCTTTTTTAATCAAAATAATTGTATATGAAAAAAACTGCTGCCATTTTAATGATTTTATTGTTTTGCTTGCTGCATTCGTTTGCTCAATCAAAAAAAATAATTGTAGCCAAAGATGGAAGCGGAAATTTTACAACGGTACAGGCTGCATTAGATGCTGTGCCACCCGGAAATACCAAACCGGTTTTAATCTTTATAAAAAAAGGGTTGTATAAAGAAGTAATTGTGGTTGATGCCCGTAAGAATTTTATAACCCTAATGGGCGAAGATAAATACAACACAATTCTTAGTTATGATAACCATGCAGGAACTAAATTACCCAATGGCGATACATTAAACACCTGGACCTGCGCCTCGTTTTTTATTTATGGAAACAACTTTCATGCACAAAATATTACTTTCCAAAACAATGCAGGTTTTACAGCCGGACAAGCTGTGGCAGTGCGTATTGAAGGTAACAGGGTGTCGTTTAAAAACTGTCGTATCATTGGGATTCAAGATGTTTTATTTTTGAGTGGTTCGGGTGTTAAACAATATTTTGAAGATTGTTATATTGAAGGTACAACCGATTTTATTTTTGGTGCGGCAACGGCAGTATTTAAAAACTGTAATATCCACAGTAAAAAAAATTCGCATGTTACAGCCGCATCAACCAACAGCATCATCCCGTTTGGTTTTGTTTTTTATAATTGTAAACTAACTGCCGATAGCAATATTAATAAAGTATCGCTGGGCAGGCCATGGAGCCCAACTGCCAGTGTTACATATATCAATTGCTGGCTGGGCAAACACATTATCGCCAATGGTTGGAACAATTGGAAAAATCCTGCTAATGAAACTACCGCAAGGTATGCTGAATATAAAAGTACAGGGCCTGGCGCAAATGCTTCAGCAAGGGTTTTGTGGAGCAAACAACTTACTGATGAAGAAGTAAAAAGGTTTAGCCTGGAAAATATCCTGGGAGATTGGGATATTTACAGTAAATAAAAATATTTATGCAAAAAATTAAAACAGCTTTATGTTCTTTTGGAATGAGCGGTTGTGTTTTTCATGCTCCCTTCTTAAACCAGCATGATGGTTTTGAACTTTATGCTGTATTAGAAAGAACAAAAAACCTGGCTGTAGAAAAATATCCAGGCATAAAAACTTACCGCACACTGCAGCAAATGTTAGCCAATAATGAAATTGAACTGGTAATTGTAAATACTCCCATCAACACACATTATGAATTTGCAAAACTTGCATTAGAAGCCGGAAAGCATGTAGTGGTAGAAAAAGCATTTACAACAACAGTTGCCGAAGCAGCAGAACTGATTGCACTGGCCGAAAAACAAAACAAGAAATTATCTGTATATCAAAACAGGCGGTGGGACAGCGATTTTAAAACAGTTCAAAAAATTGTACAACAAAAACTATTAGGCAATATTGTAGAAGCAGAAATTCATTTTGACCGCTTTAATGAAAACCTTAGTCCTAAGTTACACAAAGAAACACCCGGGCCTGGCGCAGGTATCATTCCCGACCTTGGTTCGCATTTAATTGACCAGGCCTTGCAATTGTTTGGTATGCCACTAGCAGTATTTGCCGATGCCTGCAACCTGCGGCCAGCATCAAGAGTTGAAGATTATGTAGAGATGATTTTGTTTTACAAACACTTACGGGTGCGTTTAAAAGCCGGTTATTTGGTTAGAGAAATTTTACCTGCATATATTTTTAATGGCACAAAAGGCAGCTTTTTAAAAGCAAGAGCAGATGTACAGGAAACTGATTTGCAAAAAGGAAAAGATGTTACTTCGCCCGATTGGGGTACAGAACCAGAAACAGCAAAAGGTTTATTGCATACCGAAATGGAAGGAAAAATTATAAGAGAGCATGTTATTTCAGAAAAAGGAAATTACAGGCAATACTACGATGGTATTTATAACGCCATACGAAACGATAAACCATTACCTGTTACTGCACAAGAAGGGCTCAATGTAATTAGCGTAATTGAAGCCGCTTTTAAAAGTATTGAAAAGAAAAGAGTGTATAACTTATAATTTAAAAAAGAAAAAAATGAATAAATTTTTAATTGTCTTAATCATAATTGTTTCGGCAGTTCATACAAATGCTCAATCAAAATCAGAAAAAGAAGTTGCAGGTGTTGTTGAACAATTGCGAAAAGCAATGGTTGATGCAGATTCGGCTATGTTGCAAAACCTTACATTGTCCAAACTAAGTTATGGCCACTCAAGCGGACATATTGACGATCAAAATGCTTTTGTTAAAAAAATAATTACAGGCAAGAGTGATTTTGTAACATTGGAATTTGCCAATCAAACAATTAGCATCAATAAAAATGTAGCATTAGTAAGGCATCAATTACATGCAAAAACAAACGATAACGGTGTACCCGGCGAAGTGCATTTAAGTGTGTTATTAATATGGCAAAAATTGCACGGGCAGTGGAAATTATTGGCCAGGCAAGCCGTAAAAACACAATAAGTTTTAGAATAAAAAAATCGGTATCGTTATCGGGAACGATTGCGTAAAAAAACAACATTTAATACTGTTTTACAATTCAATAATTTGCTAAACTTGATAAACGAAAATGATTGTTTGCAATGAAATGAGCTATAAAATTTTGAGCTATTTTATACCAATAGCAATGAAAATTTATATGGTTTATAACATGTGGCAAAAAACTATAAGCATTTACACATGAAAAAAAACCTTGTTTTATCTTTTCTTATTTTTAGTTGTTTTGCTTTTTTAATCCCCAATAAAAAACCAACAATTTTTTTAATTGGAGATAGTACTATGGCTAACAAACCACTAGAAGAAAATCCTGAAAGAGGTTGGGGCCAAATGTTTCCTGATTACATGAATGATGAAGTGGAAATTCAAAATCATGCAGTAAATGGCAGAAGTACAAAAAGTTTTATTAACGAACATCGTTGGGATTCTGTAATGAGCCAACTAAAACCTGGCGATTTTGTGATGATTCAGTTTGGACACAACGATAGCAAAGTTGCTGATACTTTTCGCTCTGCACCGGCACATACATTGTATAAAAATAATCTTATCCGTTTTGTAAATGATGTACGCAGCAAAGCTGCAACCCCCATTTTGATTACACCGGTTATGCGACGCAAATTTGATGCAGCTGGAAATTTTGTTGACCAGCATGGCGATTATCCAGGTGTAGTAAAAGAAGTGGCTGCATCAATGAATGTAATGCTTATAGATTTACATAAAAGCAGTGAAACATTGATAGTAAAAGAAGGTGTTGAAAACAGCAGGCGTTTATTTTTAAATATCCCGCCCGGTCATTTTAAAAATTATAAAGGTAAAACAGAAGACAATACACACTTCAGTGAATATGGTGCTTCTTCAATAGCATCGCTGGTTTGCCAAAGTATAAAAGAACAAAATCTGCCATTGGCAAAATATTTAAAACCATCGGCCTTTAAAGAAAAATATGCTTTTGAATTACCCAAAATATATAAACCTCATTTTAAACTTGATACTTTAAACATAGTAAATTATGGCGCTATTGCAGATGGAATGACTTTAAATACAATTGCAATTAATAAAACAATTGAAGAATGTGCCAAACAAGGTGGTGGCACCGTTTTAATCCCCAACGGCTCTTATGTTACCGGCCCAATTATCCTAAAAAGTAATATCAACCTGCATCTTGCCAAGGGTGCATTGGTGATTTTCAGTTCCGACTTTAACCAATATCCCCTCGTTGAATCTTCTTTTGAAGGTGTAGGTGCAGCCAGGTGCCAGAGTCCGGTTGTAGCAGAAAATTTACAGAACATTGCTATAACCGGGCCAGGCATTATGAATGGGAACGGATATTACTGGCGCCCATTAAAAAAAGAAAAACTTAGTGCAAGCCAATGGAAAAAACACCAGCAACAATATGGTGGCGTTTTAACAGCCGATAAAAAAATATGGTATTCATCAGAAAAAGCTTTGAAAGGATCACTTACCAATAATATTGGCAAAATAACTGACGGAAAAACTTTAAAAGATTTTGAAGAGGTAAAGGATTTTCTTCGCCCCAATATGATACGTATCTATCAATGCAAAAATATTTTGATTGAAGATGTAACTTTCGAAAATTCTCCGGCCTGGACAACGCACCTGATGATGAGTGAACACATCACCATTAAAAATTTGAAAGTGAAAAACCCCTGGTATGGTACCAATACCGATGCACTGGATTTGGAAAGTTGTAAGAATGCATTGGTAGAAGATTGCAATTTTGATACCGGCGATGATGGCATTTGCATAAAAAGCGGACGGGATGCCGAAGGCAGAAAAAGAGCCATGCCCACTCAGGATATAATCATCAACAATTGTACGGTTTATCATTCACATGGCGGTTTTGTTGTTGGTAGCGAAATGAGTGGTGGTGCTAATAATCTTTTTGTAAGCAATTGTACTTTTATTGGAAGCGATATAGGCCTTCGATTTAAAACTACCCGTGGCCGTGGAGGCGTAGTTGAAAATGTTTTTGTTAACAATGTTAATATGAAAGATATAGCGGCCGAAGCAATCTTATTTGATATGTATTATATGGCAAAAGATCCTGTGGTGCTGATTGGCGAAAAAAGAGAGCCGCCTAAGGTTGAATTTTTAAAAGTAGATGAAAGTACGCCACAATTTCAAAATTTTTACTTTCATGATATTACCTGTAACGGTGCGGCAAAAGGAATTTTCGTAAGAGGTATTCCCGAAATGCACATTAAAAATATTTTAATCAATAATGCAATTCTGCAAGCCTATGATGGCATTGATATACAAGAAGCATCTGATATTACATTGGATGGTATTACTATGATTTCGAAAAATACAAATCCGGTTTGTTATATTTTAAACAGCAATAACATCAACTTAAATAATTTAAAATACAAAACCGGATCAGATTTGCTGGTGCAGGTACAGGGTGATAGAACAAAAAATATTTCAATCTTAAATACTGACACGTCTAAAGCTAAACAGAAAATGGTTTGTAATTATGGAGCCAGCAATGAAGTGGTGAGTTGGAAAAACCCGTCAACTACAGATCCAGGTGAAAGGAAAAACAAAAGCAGCAGAAATTAACATGAAGAAATTTGTATTCATATTGTTTTTAAGTGGGCATTTAGTTTTTGCCAATGCACAGCAACAACTTTCTTATGCACAACAAATGTCGCAAACAGCAATGAATCTTTGGCCCGATTCTTTTAAAATAAAACCAGGCAATGCAAGATGGAGTTACGACCAGGGCGTTATCTTAAAAGGTATTGAAGGAGTTTGGAAATTATACGGAGATGCAAAATATTTTAACTACATACAACACAGTATGGATTTTTATGTGCAACAAGATGGAAACATAAAAGATTATAAGAAAGAGGATTTTAATATTGACCATACCAATAATGGCAAAATTCTGATGATGTTGTATAATGTTACCCGTAAAGAAAAATATAAAAAGGCTATAGACCTTATCCGTAGCCAGTTTGATGAACATCCAAGAACTAAAGAAGGGAGTTTTTGGCATAAAAAAGTTTACCCATGGCAGGTTTGGCTGGATGGCTTGTATATGGGACAGCCCTTTTATGCCGAATATGCAAAAATGGCCAACCAGGATAAAGTTTTTGATGACATTACCAACCAATTCATCAATATTGAAAAACATACCCGTGATACAAAAACAGGTTTATTGTATCATGGCTGGGATGAAAGCAGGGAACAAAAATGGGCTAATAAAGAAACGGGTGCATCTGCAAATTTTTGGGGTAGGGCACTTGGTTGGTATGGTATGGCAATGGTTGATGTATTGGATTATTATCCCCAAAATAATCCTGGCAGAGATTCAATTATTAAAATCTTAAATCGTTTTGTTATTGCAATTACAAAAGTGCAGGATAAAAAATCAGGCCTGTGGTACGATGTGGTTAACATGCCCGATAATCCAAAAAATTATAAAGAAGCTTCTGCTTCATGCATGTTGGTTTACACATTGGCAAAAGCGGTTCGTAATGGTTATATACCAGTATCCTATTTTAAAAATGCAAAAAAAGGATATGATGGAATCATAAAAGATTTTATTGAAGTGGATGCAAACGGACAAACAAATTTAAAAGGAACAGTTAGCGTTTCGGGGCTTGGTGGCAAACCTTACCGGGATGGTAGTTTTGAATATTATATGAGCGAACCAGTTGTAGTAAACGATCCTAAAGGTATAGGCGCATTTATTTTGGCAAGTGTTGAAATGGAAATGGCGGCTTTGCCAAAACCTGGCAAAAGAAAAAATATTGTACTTGATAATTATTTTAATAACGAATGGCATACAGATGGATTTGGAATAAATAAACGTTGGCACTACACCTGGGATGAAATGAGCAACGGCGGCTTTAGTCTTTTTGGAGATATTTGGCAGTTATATGGGGCAAATATTTGTAGCCTTGATGTGGCGCCTAATTCAGAGAATTTAAAATATGCATCTGTTTATATCATTGTAGATCCGGATGGAAATAAAGATACTAAAAAACCAAATTTTATGAATGAAAAATACGCAACTGCAATCGCAGATTGGGTAAAAGCTGGCGGGGTTTTATTACTGATGGCAAACGATTCATCCAATTGCGACCTGGAACATTTTAATATACTGAGTGATAAATTAGGAATACATTTTACCAACAACAGCCTAAACATGGTAAAGAATGATGAATATGAAACCGGTGCAGTTTATAATTCGATTAACCCCGTTTTTAAATTAACTAAAAAAATATTTTTAAAAGAAATCAGCACTATTGATGTTCAATTTCCTGCTTCTACTTTAATTGCAAAAGATGGAGAAACAATATTTGCAACAGCTATATACGGCAAAGGTTCAGTGTTGGCTGTTGGCGATCCCTGGATTTATAATGAGTATTTAGACGGAAGAAAAATACCTGCCGAATATCAAAATTTTATGGCTACCAATGAAATGGTACAATGGTTATTAAAGCAAGCTAAAAAAAGATGATGACAAGGGTTAAAAAATTATGCTTTTTTATTGTTGTAATTGTTTTTACAAGCAGCATTGTAATGGCACAAAAACAAATTGTGGTATCGCAAAATGGCCATGCAGATTTTACAAGTATTCAGCAGGCAATAAACAGTTTACCCAACAATGCCAATTCGCAAAGAATAATTTTTATTAAAAGCGGAGTTTATAAAGAGAAAATATTCATTAATAAAAATTTTATTTTGCTTAAAGGCGAAGATGAAAAAAATACAATCATTTGCATAAGCCTTGCAAGAGATGAATGGCGCTGTAATAACCCTGATGATTACGGCGCAGCAACTATAAACTTAAAAGGTAGCGATATTTTTTTGGAGAACTTAACTTTTATAAACAGTTATGGTAAGAATAATTGTAAAGACAAAACAATTACCTGCATTAATGACACAACAAAAATAAAAACAATTAACCCTTTTGGGCATCAGATGGCGCTACGATCTTTTGAAACCACCAGGTTAATTGTAAAGAACTGTATTTTTCGTTCCTATGGCGGTGATACGGTAAGCCCCTGGAATACCGAAAATGGAATGTTTTATTTTAAAGATTGTGTAATGGAAGGTGGGGTAGATTTTTATTGCCCCCGGGGATGGGCACTGGCAGAGGGTTGTACATTTATTTGCCATAATAAGGAAGCCGCTATCTGGCATGATGGAAGTTTGCATGAATCTTCAAAATCAGTTTTAATTAATTGCAGGTTTACTGGTGATAAAGGGTATAAATTAGGCCGTTATCATAGGGATGCACAGTTTTATTTGATTAATTGCAGCTTTGATAAAAATATGGCGGATGCTGATATCTATCAACGGGTAGCCAATCCCTTAAATACAATTCAATGGGGTAAACGTGTATATTATTACAATTGTAAAAAAGATGATGGCGATTATACATGGTTTAAAAATAATTTACCAGCCGGGTTCAATATGAACAAATTTTCTGTTGCGTGGGTGTACGATTATCAATGGGATCCTGTTAAAACTTTAATGAACGCAGAAAAAGATTTTAAGGTTGATACAACAATAACAATTTCTAACAAAACAAATACTATAAACGACCTTGTTGCCGAAAACATGTTACTGTATCAACGCAGTAATGGAGGTTGGCCAAAACATTTTCAGGGTAATAAGAAAGTAGATTACAATCGTGTACTTACCGATGCCGAAAAAGTAGAACTAATTAGTGGCTACGCCGCAGGAAAAGATGCTACTATTGATAATGCTGCAACCACAAAAGAAATCAGGTACCTGGCCAATGCATATAAAAAAACAAAAAATGAAAATTATTTAAGGGCTGCAAACAAAGGTGTTGAATATTTATTGAATGCACAGTACCCCAATGGTGGATGGCCGCAGTATTTTCCTGATTTTAGTAGTTACAGAAGCCAGATAACATACAACGACAATGCAATGGTTAATGCATTAGAAGTACTGTACGATGTAGTGTACAAAAAAAATGGGCTTGAAGTGATTAATGGAGTAAACGTAAACAGGTGTGTAGATGCAATTGTAAGGGGCGTGCAGTGTATTTTAAAAACACAATTAAAACAAAATGGAAAACTTACAGCCTGGTGTGCCCAATACAATGCAAAAACATTGAAGCCCGAAATGGCACGTAAGTTTGAGCTGGTTTCTTTAAGCGGTATGGAAACTGTAGGCATTGTAAGGTTTTTAATGAAAATTGAAAAGCCATCAGCAGCAATTATTGAATCGGTAAAAGCAGCAATGGATTGGTTTGAAAAAGTGAAAATAACCGGTTACAAATTTGAAGAAGTGCCGGCGCCAAATGAAAAAAGCGGAAAGGATCATGTTTTATTACCAGATAGCAACTCGGTTATATGGGCAAGATTTTATGATATAAATACCAATGAACCTTTTTTTACCGGGCGGGATAGTGAGCGCCATAATACAATTGCCGAAGTGGAAAATGAAAGACGTATTGGTTATGCCTGGTATGGTACCTGGCCGGCCAAACTAATCAATAAGGAATATCCAAGTTGGAAACTAAAATGGGGAATACAATAATTAAATACAGGGTTATAATATTAATGTGTGATTATGTGGTTATCAAAATTTAATTTAAAAAATATACAGTCAAACAAGGTAACGTTGCCCAATGACGAATTATTTAACCTTCCCGAAAAGGTTTTACAATTTGGTACCGGCGTATTACTGCGTGGCCTGCCCGATTATTTTATTGATAAGGCTAACAAACAAGGTGTTTTTAATGGCCGTATTGTTGTTATAAAATCAACCGATGGCGGCGATGCCACTGCTTTCGATAAACAGGATGGGCTGTACACAATTTGCGTTCGGGGCATTGAAGATGGAAACAAACTACAGGAGCATATCGTTTGCTCCGCTATCAGCAGAGTGCTTTCTGCAAAAAGTGAATGGAATAAAGTGTTGGAATGTGCACACAATCCACAAATGAAAATTATTATTTCAAATACAACCGAAGTAGGCATCCAATTGGTGCAGGATGATATAAAACGTCATCCTCCCGTATCTTATCCTGGTAAGCTGTTGGCTTTTTTGTATGAACGGTTTAAAGCTTTTGCAGGCAGCACTCAATCAGGAATGGTGATTATACCTACAGAACTGATTGTTGACAATGGAAAAAAACTGGAAGCTATTGTTACAGAACTGGCACACTTAAACGGGTTAGAAGAGAATTTTATTGACTGGCTCGAAAAATCAAATTCATTCTGTAATTCACTTGTAGATAGAATTGTGCCTGGTAAACCTGATCAATCTATAAAAACTGAAATAGAAAATGAAATGGGTTATACCGATGAGTTGATGCTGATGACAGAAGTGTACAGGCTTTGGGCAATTGAAGCAGATGAAAAAACGGCAACGGTATTGTCTTTTGCAAAAACAGATAACGGTGTTGTAATTGCGCAAGACATTAATTTATTTCGTGAACTTAAACTTCGCTTATTAAATGGCACTCATACTTTAAGTTGTGGCGCAGCATTTTTATCTGGATTTTCTACTGTAAAAGATGCAATGGATGATACGCAGATGTATGAATTTATTAAAACGTTGATGCAGGCAGAGATAGCATCAGCCATACCATATAAAACTACAGCAGAACAAACATCTGCCTTTTCATTAAATTGTTTAAACCGGTTTCAAAATCCATTTATTGAACATTACTGGCTAAGTATTACAGTTCAATACAGTTCTAAAATGAAAATGAGAATTGTACCCGTGTTGATGCAATACTATGCTTTATATAATAAAGTGCCTCAAAATATAGCAATCGGTTTTGCTTCGTATATTTATTTTATGAAGGCGGTTAAACAAGATAAAGGAATTTATTATGGAAATTTGAATGGGAATAACTATCCCATCACAGATGAAAAGGCTTTTTATTTTTTTGAAAAATGGAAACAGGTACCTATTTCTACAATTGCTAAATCAGTACTCAACGATATTTCCCTGTGGGGAAATGATTTAACCTTGTTGGAAGGATTTGCAGAAGCCGTACAGGAAAAAATAAATGAGATTGATGATTATGGTATGGCAGTAGTAATGAATCCAATAGCAAATAAAAAAAGCAATGTTCAATGAAAAATAAATTGCTAAAAGTTCATCCTGATGATAATGTGTTGGTGGCACTTACAAACCTCTTAAAAGGCGAGGTTGTAAGTTATAAAGAAGAAGAATTTATTTTACAGAATGATATTCCCGCCAAGCATAAATTTGTTACATCTGATTTAAAAACCGGCGATACGGTTTTTATGTATGGGGTAATGGTGGGCAAGGCACAGGCAGATATTCCAAAAGGAGGAATCATCTCAACAAAAAATTTAAAACATGCAGCCGATTCATTTTTTTATCGCAAAGTAAATTACAAGTGGCTTGCTCCCGATATTTCAAAATTCAAGAACAGAACTTTTAATGGCTATCATCGCAGTAATGGCGAAGTTGGTACTGCTAACTACTGGCTGTTTATACCAACTGTTTTTTGCGAAAACAGGAACCTGGATGTAATTAGAGAAGCATTGCATAATGAATTAGGATATGCTGTAACAGGAAAGTATAAGCAATTTACTCACCAATTGGCAGAGGCTTTTAAAAATGGAGAAGACATTGCAGCAGTAGATTTATCTGCCAATACTAAAAAAAATAATCAACGAATTTTTAAAAATGTAGATGGCATAAAATTTTTAAATCACCAGGGAGGATGTGGCGGAATTAGGCAGGATGCAGCCATACTTAGCAAATTGCTTGCGGCTTACGCAAATCATCCAAACGTAGCCGGTGTAACAGTATTAAGTTTAGGTTGTCAGAATTTACAAGTGCAGGATTTTAAAAATGATCTTCAAAAACTCAACCCTGATTTTGATAAGCCACTGTACATTTTCGAACAACAACAATCAAAAAGCGAAGAGCAGTTGATTGCAGAAGCAATTCAGAAAACTTTTACAGGATTAATTGAAATTAATAAGATAGAACGAAAACCGGCTCCACTCAATAAATTATGTATAGGTGTAAAGTGTGGTGGCAGCGATGGCTTTAGCGGTATCTCTGCAAACCCTGCTGTAGGTTATTGCAGCGACCTTTTGGTAGCATTGGGCGGAAAAATATTATTGGCAGAATTTCCAGAATTATGTGGTGTGGAGCAAAATTTAATTGACCGTACCATAGATGAAAAAGCTGCAAAAAAATTCATCAGCCTAATGACAAATTATAATGAATCGGCAATGAGTGTTGGCTCTGGTTTTCACATGAACCCATCACCCGGAAATATTAAAGACGGTTTAATTACTGATGCAATAAAAAGTGCAGGTGCAGCAAAAAAAGGCGGTACATCGCCGGTAGTTGATGTATTGGATTATACCGAACCGGCAACAAAACCCGGATTAAACCTGGTTTGTACACCTGGCAACGATGTAGAAGCAACAACCGGCAAAGCGGCTAGTGGCGCTACTTTGATATTGTTTACAACCGGATTGGGAACGCCAACCGGTAACCCGGTTTGTCCCACAATTAAAGTTTCTACCAATACCAATCTTACAAAAAGAATGAACGATATTATTGATATTGATTGCGGCCCCATTATTGAAGGCGACAAAACCATTGAAGAGATGGGGGAAGATATTTTTGAATATTGTATAAAAGCTGCCAGTGGCGAAGTAATACCAAAAGCAGTACTCTTAAACCAGGATGATTTTATTCCCTGGAAAAGAGGAGTGAGTTTATAAGATGAATGAAGAAAGATATTTAATGCAACAAACCATGCGCTGGTTTGGTCCTAAAGATTCCGTTAGCCTGGCTGATATAAAACAAGCAGGTTGTACAGGCATTGTTAGTGCATTGCATCATATACCCAATGGTAATGTTTGGACAATTGATGAAATAAAAAAAAGAAAAAATGAAATTGAAAGTTTTGGAATGCACTGGAATGTAGTTGAAAGTGTTCCGGTACATGAAAATATTAAAACTCAAGCTTCAGGATTTAAAAAATATATTGAGCAATACAAACAAACCATTCGCAACCTGGCTGCCTGTAAAATAAAAACCGTAACATATAATTTTATGCCGGTACTCGATTGGACAAGAACCGACCTGGGCTTTACTTTGGAAGATGGAAGTAAAGCATTGCGTTTTGAAAAAGCGGCTTTCATGGCTTTTGATCTTTTTATTTTAAAAAGAACAGGCGCCGAATCAGATTATACAACAGAAGAAAAAAAACAGGCAAGGCTTTGGTTTGATACTGCCAATGATGAAAAGAAAAAACAACTGCAGCAAAATATTATTGCAGGTTTACCGGGAAGTGAAGAAAGTTTTTCATTGCAACAATTTAAAGAAGCAGTACATGCATACAAACATATAGATGCGGCTACATTGAAGCAAAACTTGTTGTATTTTTTAAAACAGGTAATACCTGTTGCTGAAGAAACTGGCGTGATGATGGTAATTCATCCTGATGATCCGCCTTATTCGATACTTGGTTTACCAAGAGTGTTAAGCACAACAACCGATATTGAATTTTTAGTAAATGCAGTGCCATCGTTACATAATGGATTGTGTTTTTGTACAGGTTCTTTGGGTGTAAGGCCCGATAATGATTTGGTGCAGATGGTGAAACAATTTGGAGAGCGTATAAATTTTATTCATCTGCGTAGCACCAAACGCAATACGTTGGGAGATTTTTATGAAGCTAATCATTTGCAGGGCGATGTAAATATGTATGGCGTAATAAAAGCTTTATTGGCTGTGATGAATAAAAGAAAAACGGCCATTCCAATGCGGCCCGATCATGGACACCAAATGCTGAATGACCTGCATAAAGTAACTAACCCCGGTTACAGCGCTATTGGCCGCTTACGGGGATTAGCAGAATTAAGAGGTTTGGAAATGGGAATTTATAAATCGCTTTATAATTGATTATGATGAAAAAATTTTTAGACGAAAACTTTTTATTACAAAATAAAACGGCCCGGCAATTATATCATGATATTGCAAAGCCATTACCTATAATTGATTATCACAACCATCTTCCACCGCAGCAGATAGCGGATGATATCAATTTCGATAATCTTACCCAAATATGGTTGTATGGCGATCATTATAAATGGCGTGCCATGCGTACCAACGGCATCAGCGAAAAATATATTACCGGCAATGCTACTGATTACGAAAAATTCCAAAACTGGGCAGCTACGGTTCCATATACCATGCGAAACCCACTTTATCACTGGACACATTTAGAGCTACAACGTTATTTCAATATCAACAAAATTTTAAATACCGATACTGCCAATGAAATTTATGATGAAGCTTCTGCTAAATTAAAAACACCAGCGTTTTCAATACGTAACCTGTTACGCAAAATGAATGTAAAAGTGTTGTGTACAACTGATGATCCCACAGACTCGCTGGAGCATCATCAAAAAATAAAAGCAGATGATTTTGAAATAAAAATCTTACCGGCTTATCGGCCAGATAAAGCCATGCAAGTTGATGATGCCATTGCTTTTAATGCTTACGTTAATAAGGTTGAAGAAGTTTCTGGTATTAATATTTCATTTTATGATGAGTATCTAAATGCATTAAAACAACGGCATGATTTTTTTGCATCACAGGGATGCACAGTTTCCGATCATGGATTGGAACAGATTTATGCAGAAGATTACACCGATTCAGAAATAAAAAACAGCTTTAATAAAATAAGAAGTGGTAATGAACTCAACCTTCAGGAAAAATTAAAATTTCAATCAGCTATGCTCATTGAATTTGCAAAATGGGATTGCGAAAAAGGTTGGGTACAACAATACCATCTGGGTGCATTGCGTAATAACAATACAAGAATGTTACAACAACTTGGCGCCGATACAGGCTGGGATTCCATCGGAGACTTTTCTCAGGGTAGAGCCTTGTCTAAATTTTTAAATAAGCTCGATTCAACCAACCAATTGGCAAAAACTATCTTGTATAATTTAAACCCAGCCGACAATGAATTGATGGCAACCATGATTGGGAATTTTAATGATGGTTCGGTTGCAGGGAAAATTCAATTTGGATCGGCCTGGTGGTTTTTAGATCAGAAAGACGGAATGATAAAACAAATGAATGCATTAAGCAACATGGGGCTGTTGAGTAAGTTTGTAGGTATGCTTACCGATAGCAGAAGTTTTATGAGTTATCCTCGTCATGAATATTTCCGACGTATATTATGTAACTTGTTTGGCAATGAAATTGAAAACGGCGAATTACCCAATGATATGCCAATGATTGGAAAAATCATTGAAGACATCTGTTATCACAATGCAAAAAACTATTTTAAATTCTAATGAGTAAAACTTTATGTTTTGGCGAATTACTGCTTAGATTTTCTCCTTCAGCCAATGGTGATTGGTTGTTGAATAATACCGCTCCTGCATTTGTTGGCGGCGCCGAAGCTAATGTGGCTACGGCTTTGGCTTTGTGGAATCAACAGGTGGGTTATTGTACGGCATTGCCAGATAATTTTTTATCTAAGCAATTAGCAGAGTATCTCAACAAAAAAAATATTGATACATCATCTTTTCATTACAGTGGCAACAGGGTAGGGGTTTATTATTTACAACAAGGCACAGATGTAAAACATAGCGGCGTTATTTTTGACCGTACAGGCTCTTCATTTTCACAGCTAAAAAAAGGAATGATAGACTGGGATAGCGTTTTTGAAGGCATTACCTGGTTTCATTTTAGTGCAATTGCCGCATCACTAACGCAATCGGCCGCAGATGTTTGCGAAGAAGCTTTGCAAGCAGCTTCAGCAAAAAACATTACTATATCTGTTGACCTTAATTATAGAAATAAATTATGGCAATACGGCAAACAACCTATAGAAGTGATGACCGGCCTGGTTAAATATTGCAACCTGGTAATGGGTAACTTATGGGCAGCAAATGTAATGTTGGGTATTCCGATAAACGAAGCATTGATAAATAAAGATGAAAAAGAATCGTACCTGCAACAAGCTACAATAAGTTCCCAAACCATTCAACAGCAATTCCCCAAAGTAAAAATAGTGGCTAATACTTTTCGTTTCAGCAGGAATGAAGACATACAATATTATACAACACTATTTACAGATAAACTTTTTGTATCGGCCGAATATGCTTCTGATAAAGTGCTTGATAAAGTTGGCAGTGGCGATTGTTTTATGGGAGGACTGATTTACGGCCTTAGCAATGGTAATGCACCACAACAGGCATTAAATTTTGCAACCGCAGCGGCTTATAATAAATTATTTATAAAAGGCGATACAACAAACCAAACTGTAAAGGAAATAACCGCAACAATAAAAAATGTATAAAACCGAACAAATAATACAGCAAGTTATAAACCAGGGCCTACTGCCATTGTATTATAATACCGATGAAACAATAAGTGTAAATGTAATGAAAGCATTATACACAGCCGGCATTCGCAGCATTGAATATACAAACAGGGGCGAAAAAGCATTATCTAATTTTAAAGCATTAAAAAAAGTTTGCGAAACAGAATTAAAAGATATGGTACTGGGTGTAGGTACAATTAAAAATGGCGAAATGGCACAAACGTTTATTGATGCCGGAACAGATTATATTATTTGCCCGGGCCTTGTTGAATCTGTTGCAAATGTGGCTGATAAAAATAATATGCTTTGGATACCTGGCTGTATGACAGCTACAGAAATTATTAAGGCAGAAACTATGGGAGCCAGGCTGGTAAAGCTTTTTCCAGGAAATGTTTTAGGTGCCGATTTTATGGCAGCCATAAAAGATCTTTTTCCCGGATTATTGTTTATGCCCACCGGTGGTGTAGATACTACCAAAGAAAATATTAACAGCTGGTTTCAGGCGGGTGTTTGTGCTGTAGGTATGGGCAGTAAACTGGTGAGTAAAAAAATTATGGACAATAAAGAATTTGAATTACTTACAGCAGATACAAAAAAAGTGATGACAATTATTAACGAATGCCGAAAATAATAAAACTCCCGCTATATGAATATGCAAAAAATTGGTAAATACCGATGGACGATATGTGCTTTGTTATTTCTTGCAACAACAGTTAACTATCTCGATAGGCAGGTATTGAGTTTATTAGCACCTGATCTGTCAAAAGAGTTTAACTGGTCAAATACTGATTATGCAAATATTACGGCTGTATTTCAGTTTGCGTATGCAATATCCATGCTTTTCGCCGGCCGGTTTATTGATAAGTTAGGAACAAAAAAAGGCTTCATCTGGGCAATTATAATTTGGTCTATTGCAGCTATCATGCATGCTCATGCTATAGAAATTGGCAGTATGTTATCTGGAGTATTTTCTACTTTTGGATTAGTAATACCTGTTTCTATACTTGGTTTTATGGTTGCTCGTGCCATACTGGCTGTTGGTGAGTCGGGTAATTTTCCTGCAGCAATAAAAGCCACTGCTGAATACTTTCCTAAAAAGGAAAGATCATTTGCAACCGGTATATTTAATTCGGGTGCCAATATTGGAGCATTGCTGGCTCCCATTACTGTTCCCTGGATAGCATTTCATTTGGGATGGCAGTGGGCATTTATAATGATAGGCGCTGTTGGGTTTTTATGGGTACTAGCCTGGTGGATTTTTTATGATAAACCCGAAAAACAAAAAAGATTATCAACAGCCGAATTAAATTATATCAACTCCGATACTGATGAAAAGCTGTTAGCTGCTGAAAAAAATGAAAAAATAGCCTGGTTTAAACTACTTGGTTACAAACAAACCTGGGCTTTTGCTTTTGGTAAATTTATGACTGATGGCGTTTGGTGGTTCTTCTTGTTTTGGTTGCCTAAATATTTATATGCACAATATGGTATGGAAGGCACAGCAATCTCCATCCCGCTATTTGTTTTGTATAGTATGACTATGTTTGGAAGCATTGGTGGTGGCTGGTTTCCGTCATACTTTATAAAAAAGGGTTACAATGCTTATGATGGCCGTATGAAAGCTATGTTATTGATAGCATTATTTCCATTAATGGTGCTGGCAGCACAACCACTGGGACATATTAGTTTTTGGATTCCGGTACTACTCATTGGTATTGGCGCTTCGGCACACCAGGCCTGGTCGGCCAATATTTTTACAACAGTATCCGATATGTTCCCCAAAAAAGCAGTAGGATCAGTAGTGGGTATTGGAGGTATGGCTGGTGGTTTAGGTGGCGTTTTAATTTCAAAATTAGGCGGTGCATTATTTGATTATTACCAGGCACGGGAACATATTGAAACCGGCTATACCATTATGTTTGCCATTTGTGCAGTGGCATATCTAATTGCATGGGTAGTTATGAAAGCCCTGGTGCCAAAATATAAACCAATTACAGATTTATAATCTCTTTATAGTAATTTATAAATCCTGCCTTGCAGGATTTTTTTTGTTAATAGTGTGAAAAGCCTACAATAGCTTAACCGCATTTATATTAACTTAGGCTAAGATTTTGTATCAATGAATAAAGAACCAGTATCCACATATTTTGTAAATGAAAGTTCCATAGTAAGAGAAATATGGAGTAAATCAGATACCATACTTTTTATTTTTGCTGGAGCATCGGCAGAGTTTGCTTTAAACAAAGCTGTTGACTGGTTGTACTTTACAGGTAAACTTCCCGGCGATCCTATTGGCCGTCTTTTTTCAACTGTTGGTTATGCATGGCAAATTGTTTTTTCCGAAACAGTTGTGGCTAATAATGCTATTGATAAAATAACAGCCATTCATGCTGCTGTTGAAAATAAAAGAAATGATAAAATCCCTGATTGGTCTTACCGGGATGTTTTATTTATGCTCATTTATTATTCCATCGCCGCTTATGAATTGTTAGAAAGAAAATTATCCAAAGCGGAAAAAGAAGAACTGTATGATGTTTTCTTACGGATGGGAACAAGAATGAATCTTAAAGAACTTCCTGTAGATTATAATGACTGGCTTGAAATACATCAGAAACACTTACAAGAAGATTTAATAAAAAGCGATTTTACAGTTGACCTATTTAAACAATACCGCAAACACCTGGGCGCTTTCAGGTACATGCTTTTGTTGGAAACACAAAAACTTGTAATCCCGTTAAGGGTAAAGCAATTGCTTGGATATAAAAACAGTTTATGGCTGAAACCGGTAATTGGCATATACAAATTCAGCAGGATAGTGAAAATGGACGGAGTGATAAAAAATATTATACTGCCACCAAAATATAAAGCACAAATAAAAGCACTTGACAGGAAGAATTAGATTTAATCCTATTATTCTGCTATGTTTGAAGCTCAAAGCAAAATATTTATTTCAATTATAAAACTATTCTTTGTTATAAGAAATGATTAAATGGTACACTACATTTCTTCTGATTAAAAAAACAAACACATGAATAATACAATCAATGAACTATCACCAAAAGATTTGTGGCAAAATTTTACTGCGTTAAATGCAATACCACGGGCTTCAAAAAAAGAGGCAGCAGTTATTAAGTTCATTATGGAATATGGTAACAGCCTTAATTTACATACATATAATGATGAAGTGGGTAATGTAATTATAAAAAAACCTGCAACACCTGGAATGGAAAACAAACAAACCATTTGCTTGCAAAGTCATCTTGATATGGTACATCAAAAAAATGCTGATACCAGTTTTGATTTTACCACACAGGGAATAAATATGTTTGTTGATGGCGATTGGGTAAAAGCAAAAGGAACAACCTTGGGTGCCGACAATGGAATTGGTGTAGCATCTATTATGGCAATACTGGCATCCAATTCTATTCCACATCCTTCCATTGAAGCTTTATTTACTATTGATGAAGAAACTGGTATGACTGGCGCTTTAGGTTTACAAGGCGGATTGCTTGATGCCGGAATATTATTGAATTTAGATACGGAAGATGATGATGAATTAACCATAGGTTGTGCTGGTGGAATAGATGTGAGTGCAGAAGGAGAATATAGCCAGGAAAAAATAACAGGTGAAGTAACAGGATTGAAGTTATCGGTTAGTAGATTAACAGGCGGCCATTCCGGAATGGATATTTACAAAGGCAGGGCAAATGCAAATAAAATTATGAACCGCATTTTAATTTATGCCTCAGATAAATTTGATTTGAAGGTAAGTATTGTTGATGGCGGCGGATTAAGAAACGCAATTCCACGGGAATCTATTGCCATACTTGCCATTGCTGCTAATGAAACAAACGCATTCCTGTCATTTGTAAAAACTGAGGAACAGATTATTAAAAATGAATTCCACAGTACCGACCCCGATTTAAAAATTGAAATAGAAAAAAATACCACTCCAGAATGGGTGATGAACACTAACATTCAAAAAAAATTATTAAGAACTTTAGCTGCTTGTCCCAATGGTATTTACCGCATGAGTCCTGATATTGATGGGCTGGTTCAAACATCAAACAACCTGGCAAGGGTGCTTGTAAAAGATGGAAGTTTTACCATACTTTGTTTAACACGAGGTTCGGTGGATAGTGAAAAGATGGAGCTGGCGAAAAACATTTGTTATAATTTTGAACTGGCAGGGGCAACACCTGTTTTTGGTGGTTCATATCCTGGATGGGCGCCAAAACCTGATGCACCCATTGTAAATCTGATGAGCAATCTATATAAGGAAATGTTTAATGCCTCAGCAAAAGTAAATGCAGTACATGCCGGATTGGAGTGTGGTATTTTAGGCACCAATTATCCCACAATGCAAATGATTTCTTTTGGGCCTAACATCAGGGGCGCTCATTCGCCCGACGAAAAAGTTCAAATAAGTTCTGTACAAAAATTCTGGTCGTTTTTGCTGGAAACATTAAAAAGAATTCCATCAAAAAATTAATTTGAAGATGCCTGCTCTATGATTTCATCAATGGTTATACCATTATGGCTTTCATCATAAATACAAATCGCATCTTTAATAATTAGCACCTGCGGAGATTCGTGGTAAACATTAAAGTCTTCTGCAATTTTGTTAGAGAGCGGGCGGTTATTCAGCAAATCAAAATAATGGAAATCAATACCTGTTGATTGTGTGGCTTTTTCTAACCTGTTTTTAGCCATTTGGCTAATACTGCACCTGGTACTGTGTTTAAAAATAACCTGGGGCCGGGTTTTTGATTGTTCTTTTATTTGGGTAAGCTGCGTTTCATCCTGTAAATCTATCCAGGTCATAATAAAAAAAATGTATTAATGAATGATACCCTGGTTATTTGGACAGCCTAATTTCTGACTAGGGCGGCAACTACTTATGATTGCTGCTACTGATATGAGAAGTACTAAAACAAAAAATATTTTTTTCATCATTTTATTTTTGAATTAAAAAAACCTATTATTGCAGTATAAGTCTACTGCAAAGATAATTCACCCACAGTAAACGGCGAAATGCTATTTATATTATCTTGCCAAACAATTTTATACTATTTGATTTTTGATTTCTTTAATCTTTAAAATATCTATCCACTAATGCTACAGTTAAACCGTCCAATTGCTTTTTTTGATCTTGAAACAACAGGTGTAAGCCTTTCAACAGATAGAATAGTAGAAATTGCCATTATAAAAATTTTGCCCGATGGCTCTCGCCAGGTAAAAAGGAAGTTGATTAATCCCGAGATGCCTATTCCAAAAGAAGCAACCGAAATTCACGGTATTGATAATAAAATGGTTAAAGATGCTCCCACATTTAAACAGGCAGCAAATGAAATTAAGATGTATATCGATAACTGTGATTTAGGAGGGTACAACAGTAACCGGTTTGATGTACCTATACTAATGGAGGAGTTTTTAAGAGCTGGAATGGATGTTGATTTAAGTAACCGAAAGATGATAGATGTGCAACACATTTTTTACAGCATGGAACCTCGAACTTTAACGGCAGCCTACAAATTCTTTTGTGGTAAAGAATTAACGGATGCACACAGTGCAGAAGCAGATGTAGATGCTACCATTGATGTTTTTTTGGCACAGGTTGAAAAATATAAAAACCTGGGAAATTCTATAGAATCTATATTAAAGGTAATAGGCGAAGAAAAGATTGTAGATTATGCCCGTCGTTTCAGCTATAACGATAAAGGTGTGGAAATTTTCAATTTTGGTAAACACAAAGGAAAGCTGGTAACTGATGTTTTAAAAGCAGAACCCCAGTATTACGATTGGATGATGAGGGGAGATTTTCCTTTGCATACCAAGGAGAAACTTAAGGAAATACTAAATCGTACCCTTGTTAAAAAATAACTAAAGGATTTGTGTAGAGAATATGTTAATATGGCATTCCCTTAATTATTGTAAATTTGGAGTCAAGTAATTGTTCAGGCATTTGGAAAAACTGGTCATCATACCTACATTCAACGAAAAGGAAAACATCGAAAAGATTATCGATGCTGTTTTTTCTTTACAATTAAACTTTCATGTACTTATTGTTGATGATAATTCGCCCGATGGTACTGCGGCCATCATTAAAGCGCTTATTCACAAATACAGTGGACAGCTTTTTTTAGAAGAGCGAACCGGTAAATTAGGATTAGGTACTGCTTATATTTATGGATTTAAATGGGCTATTGAAAAAGATTATCGTTTCATTTTTGAAATGGATGCAGATTTTTCGCACAACCCTGCAGATTTGGAAAGATTGTACCAGGCTTGTAAGCAAGGCGCAGGCGTTGCAGTAGGATCTCGTTATGTAAATGGTGGGGCAGTTGCAAACTGGCCGGCCAACCGTATCCTGCTTTCAAAAGGCGCATCGTTATATACCCGTATCATTACCTGGATGCCTGTTAAAGATCCTACAGCAGGTTTTGTATGTTATAAAAAAGAAGTGCTTGAAGCCATTAACCTGGATAAGATTGGGTTTGTAGGATATGCTTTTCAAATAGAAATGAAATTTGCAGCCTGGAAACTTGGTTTTAAGATTACCGAAGTGCCCATCACTTTTATTGATCGTGAACTGGGTGCCAGCAAAATGAATAAAGGCATAGTTAAAGAAGGCATATTGGGTGTGCTTAAACTACGCTGGCAAAGCATGTTTAAAAATTACCGCAAAAAAGTTACCAATACCGTTTACGACAAAGTAAATTATCAGCAATCAGATGTTATCCTGGAAGGCAAATAACATCATTTCATTTTTTATTTTTCCTATTTCCTGTTTTTTTATTTAGCAGTTTATGTAATCATTTTTAAAAATGCATCAGTATAACAAAGCAAATTGTTATGCAAAAACTGCAACTCTCCATTCCACAACCTTGCCACGAAAATTGGCAGAACATGACAGCAAGAGAACAAGGCCGTTTTTGCAATGCCTGTGCAAAAGAAGTTGTTGATTTTAGTAAGATGACAGATGCTGAAGTGCTGAATTATTTTACCGGTTTAACGCATCAAAATGTTTGTGGCAGGGTATTGCCATCGCAACTTGAACGGACAATATCTTATCCGCAACAAATAAAAAAGAAAATGTTTTGGTACTGGAACTATATAGTTATGTTCTTTATGTTTTTTAGTAAAGCCAATACAACAAAAGCACAGGGAAAAATAGAAACACCTGTTGCCTTAAACCCTGTTAAACGTAGCCAATTACCTAATGGCGAAATATTGGTAACCGTGGCTGGTAGTGGAAAAAATGCTGCCTCAAAAAAAGTAACAGGTAAAGTGATAGATGAAAAAAATAATCCCGTGCCATTTGCATCAATTATGATTAAAGATTCAAAAACAGGTGTGGTTGCAGATGAAAAGGGATTATTTACAATAAATGTTGATGATAATACTGTACTTGTAATATCGGCGCTGGGTTTTAAAACAAACATTATGGCAGTAAATAATAAAACAGCATTGAATGTAGTATTAAATACCGATTTATATAATACAGTTTTAGGTGGTATTAGTTTTACAGGTTTAAAACATACCGACGATAATATTATTAACGATGATGATAAAACTGAAGAAATGAATAAAGTAAAACAACTTGATACGGTTACAGTAAAAGCTGCATACCCCATAAATACTAACCAGGCGCTTTTTGGTGTTATGGGTGGAGTTAGAATTCGCAGAACGATTGTAAATGAATATAAAGAAGCAGTAAATAAAACTACAGATGTAGTAAATAACCTTAAAGTTTATCCCAATCCAGCAAGTCATGGCAACAGCATAAACCTTAAAATGAACCTTACAGAAACAGGTTTACACCAGTTGCAAATAACCGATGCCGGTTACCGAACAGTTTTTTACAAAAGAATTAGTGTATTTAATAAACAACAGGAAGAACAAATAGTTTGCGATAGCAAATGGGCAGCAGGGATTTATTTTATCAGGATATTTGATTCAAAAAATAGTTTGGTTAATGAAAGCAGTTTCATAGTTCAGTAGTGTGATGGTTGTTTATGCCGGCCATGATTGTAGCCCGAAAATATTAATAAAAAACAGGCACAACTGGCCGGTTTTATTTTAATCAGGAATAGCTGTTTTATAATTTATTTAAATGCCGGATGAAACTGGTGCAAGGTGGTTCTTAAAAACTCCCTGTCTAAATGTGTGTAAATTTCTGTGGTGGTAATGCTCTCATGCCCCAGCATTTCCTGTACAGCTCTTAAGTCGGCGCCACCTTCTACCAAATGGGTTGCAAAAGAATGCCTGAAAGTATGTGGCGATATATTTTTTTTTATACCAGCTTTAGTTACCAGCTCTTTCAACATAATAAAAATCATTACACGGCTTAGTTTGGCTCCTCTTCTATTTAAAAAAAGAAAATCTTCGTGGCCGGTTTTTATTTTTTGATGCACCCGAATTTGATCTTTATAAATATTTATGTATTTGATAGCTTCACTGCCAATGGGTACCAGCCTTTCCTTATCGCCTTTACCTATTACTCGTATAAAACCAATATCTAAAAAAAGACAACTTAAGCGCAGGTTTACCAATTCCGATACCCGTAAACCACAGCTATAAAGCGTTTCTAATATTGCTTTATTACGACCAGCTTCCGGTTTACTTAAGTCTATTTGCGAAATAATATTTTCAATGTCATCAAAACTCAGGGTATCGGGCAAGGCTCTTTTTTGTTTGGGTGTTTCTAATAATGTGGTGGGATTTGTGGTTATTAACTGCTCAATAAGGCAATAAGTGTAAAAACTCCGCAAGCCCGAAACGATTCTCGCCTGCGAAGCTGCCGTCATACCCAGTTCACTTATCCATTGTACAAAATATTCAAGGTCTTTCAATTCGAGTTCGCCGGGATTAACCATTTTCTTTTTTAACTGTAAAAAATCAGTGAGCTTATCAATATCACGCAGGTAAGCTTCAACAGAATTTACTGCAAGCGATTTTTCTAATTGAAGCCATGCTTTATATCCTTTTTTATAAGGTTCCCACATAAAGTTTAAAGGTGTTTTGTCAATTGTATGCAATGGAAGCCATTAATGACTTATTTTCGCAACCTGAAATTCGTTAATAGTTATCAATAAACAATATGCAGGCAGTTAATCTTCGTTCATTTAAGCAAAAAGTACGGTTTAATAAAAAAGGACTTAAAAAATTTCTTACAAAAATTTTAAAAGAACAACCACGAGGTTTGGATAAACTTGCTGCTGCCACAGAAAAAGCAGTATGGAAAGAAGTTGATTGTTTAACCTGTGCTAACTGTTGTAAAACCATGAGCCCTACATTTAATGCATCAGACATTAAGCGAATTTCAAAACATTTTAAACAAACCCCCGAAGAATTTATTAAGCAATGGTTGTATAAAGATAAGATAGGGGATATGCTTAATAAAACAGAACCCTGCCAGTTTTTAAATCTACAGGATAACAAATGTTCTATTTATGAAATTCGCCCGGCCGATTGTTCCGGGTTTCCTCATTTATCAAAAAAAAGGATGGTAGATTATATTCATGTACATAAACAAAATATTGAATACTGTCCTGCTACTTATAAACTGGTAGAAAAAATGCAGGTTTTGATTGATAATAGCGTAAATAACAATTAGTACTACAAATAAACATCTTCAATTAAAAAATATTCAACTGGTTTATCTTTTAAGATGCTGATGGAAAGAATATCGAATTGTATTCGTTTCCATTGTGGTTGTTTAAAAAGGTATTCTTCTGATGCATTGATAAGGTTTTGTATTTTCTTATCACTAACAGCATCTTCGGGCCTACCGTAATTTTCTGTTCGTCTTGTTTTTACTTCTATAAAATGAAGGATATTGTTTTTTATAGCAATGATATCCACTTCCCAATGCGAATGGCGCCAATTTTTATGAAGGATGTTATATCCACAGGATGTAAGGTATGTTTCAGCCAGTGTTTCGCCGGTGCTGCCGGTTTTATTATGCCTTGCCATACTTGGTTAGTTGAGATTAAGAAAAGTGCCATCTTACAAAAGCTTCCATTGCGGCATATTGCGTAAGTCCCAGGCGTGCATATAGCTGGGCGGTATTGGCATTACGTTCTTCGGCACGTTGCCAAAACTCCCGGTCATCGCTGCCCTGGAAAGGCACACTATCTTTTTGCGATTGATGGATGAAAATACCATGTCTTTTTTTAACTACCTGGTCGGGGCTCATGGGTATGGCCATTTCAATTTCGGTTATATCCCATTCCTGCCAGGCGCCTTTATATAACCAAAGCCAGCAATCATCAATCCATTTAACTTTACTTGCCTTTATTATCCTTAATGCTTCAATCACTACATCAAAGCAAACCTTATGTGTGCCATGCGGATCGGCAAAATCGCCGGCGCAATAAATCTGTTGTGGTTGTAATTCATTCAGCAAATCAACAGTTAATTGAACATCAGCATTTCCCATAGGATTTTTTTCGATGGTACCTGTTTCGTAAAACGGCAGGTTCATAAAATGTACCTGGTTATCATGTAAGCCTACATACTTGCAGGTTGCTTTTGCTTCGCACCTTCTTATCAAGCCTTTAATATCTCTTATGGTTTCGGTATCTTTTTCGGTTGATTTTTTAACTTTTAAAAATCCTGTTGCTTCTTCTAATATTTTTTTGCTTTTGGTTTCATCAATATCAAACATGCTTTCAAAGCCAACGGCAAAATCTATAAACCTGGTTACAAATTCATCGGTTACGGCAATGTTGCCACTGGTTTGGTATGCAACATGCACTTCGTGCCCCTGGTCGTGCAGGCGCATGAAAGTACCGCCCATGCTAATGATATCATCATCGGGATGAGGAGAGAATATGACAGCTTTTTTGGGAAAAGGCTCTGTTCTTTCGGGGTGATTGGTTCTTTGAGTGGGTTTACCACCGGGCCAACCGGTAATACTATCTCTTAATAAATAAAATACCTGCATGTTTATTTCATAGGCGTCGCCTTTTTCAACAAGCAGGTCGCTAAGGCCGTTATCATTATAATCGATATTGGTTAAACTTAAAACAGGTTTATTAAGTTTTAGTGCAAGGTTTACAACAGCACGTTTCATCATGCTGTTAGTCCAGTCGCATTCGCCGGTAAGCCAGGGGCTTTTAAAACGGGTAAGTTCGCAAGCCGCTACCTTATCAATTACAAATGTGCAATCATCGTGGTTTTGCAACAGCGATGCCGGTATATCTTCTGTATCATCTTCTTCTACAGATTTTTGTATAACGGGCGCTTTGGTTTGCCCCCATGCCATTAAAATAATTTTTTTACTTTTTAAAATAGTACTTATGCCCATGGTAATAGCCATACGAGGCACTTCGCTCATATTTCCAAACTCGTAGGCATTTGCAATACGGGTGCTATTATCTAAAGTGGTAAGCCTTGTTTTGGTGTACATGCCGCTGCCTGGTTCATTAAATCCTATGTGGCCATTTACACCAATACCTAAAATCTGAAGATCTAAACCACCGGCTTCTTCAATTTGTTTTTCGTAATTAACACAATGTAATTTCACTTTATCCTTGGGTATCATTCCATCGGGCAGGTGATAATTGGTGGGATCAATATCTGTTTGTTCAAAAAGATATTTACGCATAAAGTAATGGTAACTCTGCAGGGCATCCTTATCCATAGGATAATATTGATCGAGATTAAAAGTGATCACATTTTTAAAACTTAATCCTTCGTTTTTGTGCATACGCACCAGCTCGGCATATAATGATTTGGGCGATGAGCCGGTGGCCAGGCCAATAACAGTTTTTTTTCCGGCAGCTTCTTTAGATTTTATAAGGTCTGCAATTTGTTTTGCTACAAATGCCGACCCGGCCTTTGAATCAGCAAAAATTTTTACCGGTATTTTTTCTAAAGAGTCGGTGAGGTCTATTTTGGTCATAGTTGTAGTGTGTTAAATAAAATTACCTAACTATTTTTTACAAATTATAATTTATATCCACTAAAAAGTGTGGTTGAAAAAGTATTCTGTTTTTATTTTTTTGCAAACCTACTGCACTTCTATCTCATCAGCAAATAACCAGGCAGGGTTGCCGGCACCCGGTTTACCTGTAGGTATTATCCCATAATTTATTGCCTTTACCTGCACATACCTGCAATATTTTTCTTTTTTAATTTCTATTTTATCCAAATCATCATCAGTATTTATATCTATTGTAACCGTTTCAAGTGGTGGATGCCGGGTTACAATTGAAGTATCTATATATGGAATATAAGTTACCTGCACCTGTTTTGGTAAATATATCCAGCTACCAGTTTGTTTAAGCACATGCAGGGTTACTTTTGAAATATCCATTTCCTTTCCCAAATCAATGGTAACATCAAGATCGGTTCCATTAAAACCTAAAAATTCGGATGATTTGCTTAAACCTTTTTCATTTTGTACAGCATCAACCAAAGTAAATGCGCCATTGCCGGGGTACGATTTGGATGGAGGGGTTACAATAGTTATTTTTTTACCGGTGGCTTTGTTGAAAAAGAATTTTTGTGATATTTTTTTTTCACGGGTAGTAGCATTGGCCAAAAAAACTCCGTTTGTTATCAATTGGGGTTTTGTATAGCTCCACACAGTATCGGCATTATTATAATTGATAGTTATGGGAATATTATTTTTTGATTCGATTTGCCAAAGCACTCCATTAAGATCAGGTGTTGGTATAACTGTTGCCTTTAAATCATAATATGCTTTGCTATAATTAATTTTTTGTTTGTTCAATCTTTCAAAAACCCAGGGTAGCCTTTTTTCAAAATCTTTCCAGTTACGATTTTCTTTGGGGCTCCATAGCACTTCACTCAATGCAGTCATGCGTGGAAACATCATATACTCAATTTTGCTGGGATATTCCATGTACTCGGTCCACATATTTGCCTGAGCGCCTATAATGTATTTTCCCTGTTCGGTTGTAAGTTCTTTTGGAATGGGTTCGTAGGCATATACATTTTCAATGGGGTTGTACCCACCAATGGTTACACTGTCTTCGTTTTTAGTTTGTGAATGATCAAAATAAACGGGGTTTCCGGGGGTCATTATTACCTGGTGTTTTTGTTTAGCTGCTTCAATGCCACCGGCTTCGCCACGCCAGCTCATCACCACTGCATTGGGGGCAAGGCCACCTTCCAGTATCTCATCCCAGCCAATCATTATTTTACCTTTACTGTTTAAATATTTTTCAATACGCTGTACAAACCAGCTTTGCAGTTCATGCTCATCTTTAAGGTTATTATCTTTCATCCTTTTTTGGCAAAAGGGGCAAAGTTTCCAGTGAGTTTTAGGGCATTCATCAGCGCCGATGTGAAAATATTTTGATGGAAATAATTGTATTACTTCATCAATCACATTCTGCAAAAACAAAAATGTAGAATCTTTTCCTGCACAAAAAACGTCATCAAATACACCCCAAGTTTCCTGCACTAATTTTATCCGTCCATTTTTTTGTTCTTCAATACTTTTTTGTGAAATCATATTGGCAGGTATCTCTGTTGGCTTTTGCGGAAAACAGCTTAACCAGGGATAAGCAGCAATGGCGGCGCTTCCATGGCCGGGCATTTCAATTTCTGGTATCACTTCTATATACTTGTCTTTTGCATATTGCACTACATCTTTAATTTCCTGCTGGGTATAAAAACCGCCATAATATTTGTTATCGTTTCCTTTGCCGGGATAACGGCCAATGATGCTTCCATTTCTCCAGGCACCAATTTTTGTTAGCTCAGGATATTTTTTAATTTCAATTCGCCAGCCCTGGTCTTCGGTTAGGTGCCAATGAAATGTATTGTATTTGTAAGCAGCCAGGTAATCAATATATTTTTTTACAAACGAAACCGGAAAAAAATGACGGCCTACATCTAAATGCATACCTCTATAAGCAAAGCGGGGATAATCTGTAATGTTTAGTTGTGGAATGGATTGTTTGTTTTTAGTAAACGGTATTAACTGTATTAAAGTTTGGATGCCGTAAAAAACACCGGCTTCGTTATCACCGGCAATATAAACCCCATTTTTATTTATCGTTAAATGATAGGCTCCAGCTATCTCATTATCCATTCTTTCATAATTAAGACGGATTGAGTTTGAGTTGGCTGCTTGTTTTACCACTTTTAATTTATACCCAAATTGTTTTTGCAGGTAATCATTTAAAACCACGGCAGATTTTTCCAGGTTACTACCTTCGAGGGTAATAACTGTATTTTTATTGATACTAAATGAGCCGTTTCCCATCTTCAGTTTGGCAGGCATGGGTACAAGGTTAACCTGCGAAAAACAGCTAACACTAAAAATAAAACTCAATAAAGTTGTAATTAATTTCATAATCGAAATTTAAAATCTGTTTTGTAACCAAGATTTATTGGTATGTTGGAATTAATTGTTTGTGCAAATATCTATTTAATTTATTGTGGTAAATCCAACCGTACTTTAATTTTTTAAAACAGGTAACAAAATGTTACTGGCATTTACTTTATCATGATAAATACGAATTGTTGCATTCTGAAAATCTGCTTCATCTGCTTCGGGAATACGCATGAATTTTTGTGGATTCCTATCAACCAGTGGAAACCAACTGCTTTGCACTTGTACCATTATTTTATGCCCTTTTTTAAAACAATGAGCTACATCATTTAAATCAAATTTTACTTCAGTAATTTTATTTGGTACAAATGGTTCTGGCTTTTCCATACTATTGCGAAATTTCCCACGCATTACTTCGGCTCTTACCAATCTTTGTAAACCAGCCATTGTAAAGCCTCTGGGTGATCCTTTTGGCGTAGAGGCCGTATCGGGTAATACGTCAATAAGTTTTACAATAAAATCAGCATCAGTACCGGTAGTACTTACAAAAAGATCTGCTTGTATTTTTCCCGATAAAGTAATGTTTTCAGTTAATTCGTCTGTTTCAAAAACAACAACATCGGGTCTTTGAGCAGCAAATCGCTGGTCTTCTGCCATGTACTCATTATTGGGTCTGTTATATATGCCATTAGTATAAGGAACAGGTTTATTGGGGTCGCTTAGGTATTGAGTATAAGTATTTATTGATTTTTCTTTATGCTGTGATAGTTTGTTATTATTATTGAAATAATAATTAACGGCTGTGGAATTTTTAGGTGGCCAAACATCGTAATGCTTCCATTCATTACTTCCTGTTTCAAAAATAGTGGCTTCGGCAGCGGTAAAATATCCTTTGTCTTTTAAATTAAAATTAAAGAAAGTAGTTTCTAAAGAATCTTGAAAATATTGACTGGTATTACTTCCAAAATCATGAGTAGCAAATTTTGTCCACTGGCTACCGGCCCATGCTCCATGTGTCCATGGTCCCATTACCAATCGATTATTGTTTTTAGGGCTTTGTTTTTCTATTGCTTCATAAGTATGTAAAGTGCCAAACAAGTCTTCAGCATCAAACCAACCGCCTACTACTAGTGTGGGTATGTTTATATTTTTTAAATGTGTACGAATATTTCTTGCTTTCCAATAAGCATCATAAGTATCATGTTGTAGGTATTCATTCCAAATCACACTTTTATGGTTAAAGTATTTTTTGCTGTTAGTATTTTTTATAGTACCCATATTTAAAAAAAACTTGTAAACATCATTTGTTGAAGGTTTAAAAATAGGTTTTGTATATTCCTGCACAGGCCCATCTCGTTCCATAGAGAAGTAATACATAAAACCAAAATTATCCAGCAGAAAAAAAGCTCCGTTATGATTGGCATCATCTCCAATAAATTCATCGGTTACAGGTGCCTGTGGGCTTACAGCCTTAATAGCAGGATGTGCCCCCGGTAAACTGGCGGTTGCATAAAAGCCAGGATAGGAGATACCGTACAAACCTACACGACCATTATTATTTTTTATATTTTTCAGTAACCAATCAACACTGTCGTAAGTATCACTGCTTTCATCTACATCTTTATTTGATTTTTTATTGCTGATATAAGGCGTTACTTCAAGATTTGTTCCTTCGCTCATATACCTGCCACGTACATCCTGATAAACAAAAATATATTTTTCCTTCATCAGCGATTCGGTGGGACCAATCCTGCGTGGAAACTTTTCTTTACCATAAGGGCCAGCAGAATAAGGGGTGCGTTCCATCAAAATAGGATAGGGCTGCGACACATCTTTTGGAATATAAATTACCGTGTATAATTTTACACCATCCCTCATGGTTATAGTGGTATCCAATTTATTAAAATTTTCTTTAACGAAATTAGCTTGTCCCTTTGCCAATGAATTGCTTATAAAAAAAATGCACAGTAAAAAAGAAATCTTTTTCATTTTTAATTTTTTAAAATCGGTAAAATGATGATGCTGTTATGATATATCCTTATTGTTGCTTTTTGAAAATCGCTGTCATCGCAATGATAGATGTCAACAAATTTTTGTGGGTTCCTGTCGGATAATGGGAACCAGCTACTTTGAATTTGTATCATAATTTTATGTCCTTTCTTAAAAGTATGAGCTACATCGGGCAAAGTATATTTTACTTCGGTTATTTTACCGGGTGTAAATGGTTCGGGCAAAGCAAAACTGTTACGGAATTTTCCACGCATGATTTCGCCACGTACTAACATTTGATAACCTCCCATAGGATAGTTTTGGCCATTACCTTTACCAAATTCTTTTTCATCGTAAGTATATTCATCAGGAAAAACATCAATCAGTTTTACCACAAAATCTGCATCGGTTGTAGATATACTTGTCATCAAATCGGCTACCAGCGGGCCTGCCACTGTTATATCTTCGTTTAAAGTTGTTGTACTAAAACTCAGTACATCGGGCCTGCGGCCGGCAAAACGCTGGTCGTCTGTCATGTATTCTCTTGTACGGCCGGGGTGTACATCCTGCGTATAGGGAACCGGGTGTGCAGGGTCGCTGATATATTCGCTAAATGAAACGGCGGAAGCTGCTTTATTTTCAAAAGATAAACCATTGCCATCTGTAGTGAATAATTTTTTGTACTCCACATTGGCCGGTGGCCATGTCTTTAAGTGTTTCCAATCATTTTCGCCGCTAAAAAAAATGCTGGCTTCGGCAATATCACGTACAGTGCCTTTAAGTTTTAAATAAAAATTAAAGAAGGGTATTTCAATATTTTTTTGATAGTACTCACTTGTTTTTTTGCCAAAACGAATATTGCCTAAGTATGAACCATCGCTTCGGCCGCCCCAGCCGCCATGAAACCAGGGGCCCATCACCAACTTATTTTCGGTTAAGGGGCTTTTTTGTTCAATGGCTTTGTACAAGTTCCAGGCGCCAAAACAATCTTCAGCATCAAATAAACCACCCACTACTAAAATGGCAGGTTTTACATTGGTAACAAAATTGCGAGGGTTTCTTGCCTGCCACCAATCATCATAATTTGGATGTGCAATTAGGTCTTTCCAAAAAGCAATACTATCGCCCATTATTTTTGTAAAATTTTTTATGGCGCCGGTTTTTAAATAAAAATCATAATAATCCTGTGTTGGAATATGAAAACCTGCAGTTGATTCTTTCGTTGGCACGGGCCTTGGTTTTCCAAATCCGGTGTAAAAATTAAAACCGTCTAAAAAAAATAATGCACCATTGTGATGAAAATCATCGCCCTGAAACCAATCGGTAACAGGCGCCTGCGGACTAACGGCTTTTAATGCCGGGTGGCCACTAAGTGCCGCCATGGTTGAGTAAAACCCCGGGTACGAAATTCCAAAAACACCTACCCGCTGATTGTTATTGGGCAGGTTGTTTATCATCCAGTCAATAGCATCATAAGTATCGCTGGCTTCGTCAATTTCTTTGCCTTTTTTGTTTGTATTGAAGGGACGCACATCTACAAACTCACCTTCACTCATCCACCGGCCACGTACATCCTGTATGGCAATGATGTAGCCTTCTTTTAAATAATTTATCCAGTATGTAGAATATAAACGGGGGCTAAAATTATCTTCGCCATAAGGCCTGCAACTGTAAGGCGTACGGTTCATAAGTATTGGATGTTTTTCGGCAGTACTTTTAGGAATATAAAAAGCCGTGAACAAACTGATACCATCTCTCATGGGCACCATCTTTTCAATCTTGTAGTAATTTTCTCTAACCCAGGCAGAATCAGCGTCCTGGGCTGAAAGACTTGCAATGCTGAATATAGAAATTATAAATAGCAGGAAATATTTTTTCATTTCGTTAATTTTAGTATGTTAAATTTAACGAAACTATATTGTATATGACCGGTAATAATGAAGAACTCATCAATAAATTTTATTCGTCTTTTCAAAAGCTGGATTATAATGGTATGAATGCCTGTTACAGCGATGATATTGCTTTTTTTGATCCGGTATTTGGTTTATTAAGAGGCGATGAAGTAAAGGCTATGTGGGAGATGCTTTGCAAAAATGCCAACAATTTTTCATTAACCTATTCAAATATTAAACATCTTGATGAAGAATACAGTACCTGCGATTGGGAGGCTACTTATACTTTTTCTAAAACTGGAAAAAGAGTGGTAAATATGATAAAAGCAAATATGCGTTTTGCCAATGGAAAAATTGTTGAACACAGCGATGCTTTCAGCTTACATAAATGGAGCAAACAGGCTGTGGGTTTTATAGGATGGCTGCTTGGATGGAACCGTTTTTTTCAAAAGAAGATTCAAAATAACGCCAGAAGGAATTTAAAAAAGTTTTTAGAAAGTAATGCAACTACTTTTGGTGCCAATACCTAACAAACATTGTTTGTGGGGTTTTACTAATGTATATATTTTGTTGTGCAATTGTGTTTGTGTGTTTGTATTTCTTTATCAAATTAAATATGGAATTATAGCTTTTGTTTGATTTTTGTAATCAGTATATTTTGTTCCAAAAGTTTTCATCAGCCATTTTTCTTCTTTCTTTAGTTTTAACCAAAGAGACACAAAAACTATCAACACCGCAACGATGGCTCTATAGTCACCAACAATTAAAGCATTTCCTGTAAAAAGCAATAAAAGACCTGTATAAATAGGGTGTCGTATTACTTTATAAATGCCACTTTGTATCAATTGATGGTTTTCCTTTCTTTGAACTGATAAGCTCCAGTTTTTTCCTAATGTATATCGGGATATGCAGGCGATGATTGCTCCAATTGCGGAAATTGCAAGTCCGGTATATCCAACCAAATCTGTGTGTTCAACAAAATTCTCTCTTAACCAACTGTGTCCAAACCATTCTCCCGGCCCTAATAATAAAATAGCGATAATGAGGGGTAACCAATATTGAGCAAAGCGTTTTAAAAATGGTTCCTTGTGTTGGGCTTTTTTGCTACCAAACCCCGAAATAAACCAATACAACAAAACAAGCATCCAAATTATTTTAATTCCAATTTTAATGTAATGGCTCATATTCTAATTTAAAGTTTTCAAATAAAAAGATTTCATATTGCGGATTTGATTTCAACTTTGTAAAATTAACATTCCCAAGCAAGGTTCTTAGCCCACACACTAAGTTTGGGAGAGACGTTGCTAAAAAGTGAAATATATTCGTCGCTCCGGCATAAAGCCAAACTGAATGTTACCTGCATAGCCTTCGTCATCCGAAATTTATATTGATGTTTCAATTTATAATAGTTGTGTAAATCGATATAAATTGACCGATGAGTGGTAACCTGAGTGTATGCACTAATAAAGAATTTTATTGGCATATTATATTAGCATGTCGTGCTACTAATTTCCATGAGCCATCTTTTTTCATCCAGATATTGGTATATCTTCTTTTTATAGTTTGTCCCTGGTTTGGGCCAACTGCAGGCACAACTGTCTCGTTGCCCATGGAAATTGCTATATCGCCATTTACCAGAACTTTTTCTACTTCACGGGTAAAAGAAACTCTTTCATTTTGCAATACAGGCCTTTCTAGAGGGTTGGGTTTAGCTAAAACTATTTTGTTTTCAGGGTTGTTTACGATAAAATTTTTGTCCCAAATTATTTTAATAGTATTGCTGTCTTTACCCAGTATCGCTTTTACTTCAGCTTGTTCAAGCTTCTTAATTTCTGCTTCAATATTTTCATTCTGAGCAAACATGTAGTTTGCATAAAGGAATAAGAAAACTGTAATTATTAATTTTTTCATTGTGTTAAATTTAATTTATGCGGATTGTTTGTCTACTATCGCCTAATGCGAAATGTGGATGAAGTGCATTTGGCGCTCCTGCGCCAATAATTAAAACAATTCGCTTTTTCTTAATAAAATTTCTGCCAACGAACAGGGCTTTGTGCAAATGTGGCATTCATTCAAAGTCCAGACTGGAACAAAACCCGATTGAAAAACTAAAGTTGAAGATAACAACTAAAAGCCAAACCTGCCTGCCAGCAGGCAGGTAGAATTCGGTCAAACCCGATATTAATTGATTGTAGTACAAATGCCGATGGTTATTCCGTCCGCCAGTCTTGCGGCAAACCTTTTGTTGGACGTTTGTACCTCTTTCACTATGTTGTTGTAATTACCAAGTCTTTTCATTTTGTTTCATTTTGAGCAGAGTGGCTTTAAATTCATCTATATATTTTCCTGTTGCAAGTTTAATTGCTTTTGTTTCGTATTTCATCGCTTCATTTCTCTGCCCAAGTTTATAAAGTAAGTTAGCATATGTATCAAGATATAAAGAATTATTAGAGTTCATCAGCCTTTCAGCACTCCAAACCAAAATTCTTTTTAACAACACGTTGTCATCTGAACTTTTAAAGACCTGCCATGAGTAATTATTAACATTGTCAATTTCTTCTTCAAAATTTTCAGTAAAGTCTAAATAACTTTGAATAATTTTTAGGAATTCACTAACATTTGCTTTGTCATAATAATATTTAGTGTAAGCTCTGCAAAAAACTATAGAGTCATATTCATTGTACGCTTTGTACTTCTTTGTGTATTCCGCAACTGCTTGTTCAATTACATTTGTTTTTCTACGAAGTCTATAATCCAGAACAACAAAATCAAGCTTTTGATATAAGACGCCAATTATTTTGTTATCAATTGCTTTTTTATCAAAAACTTTGTACCACTTATTTTTATTGGTGAAAAGGTTTTTAAAACAGATGTCATCAACTTCCTCTGCAAACTCAATAATGATTTTACCATTGTTCTTATTGAACAATTTCTTACCTGGATAAGCCTCTATAAAATTTTGTAAAACATTTATAGAATCGTAAAATCCAAAAAGTTGACCTGACGCTAAACGAAGAGAATAACATAGTCGTTTAATAAATTCAGGTTTCCTGTTTCCTTGTTTGAATTCTTCTATTAGAGTATAAACCTGTCTTTTGCCATTTATAACATCTTTCAAATATTTTACAAATTCTGTTGTATCAATATTGTATACCTGCTTATTTAATGCTTTACCAGTTTTACTAAAAATAAGGTGTGTTGGTGTTTGATTAATTGCAAATTGTTTCTTTAAACTGTCTAAGAATGATTGACTAACCTTTGTAAACATATAACCACTTTCGTGGTAAGTGTCCATTTTAAGGTTTAGCAAAATGAAACTTGATGTTACGAAGTTCTTAATGTTTTTATTGAAAAATAAATATTGATTTAAATAGTCACTTCCGCATTCTTCTGTTTCTGTGCAATAGATGTAAATGAATTTGTTTTGAATTTGGGCTTTTTGAATTAAATCTGGCCAATCACTAACGGAATCAATAAAGATTTCGTGCAATTCTTTATTCACTTTAATAATATGCTCTCGTGTTTGAGAGTATGAATTAAAGGAAATGGTCAAAGCAAAATAAAGAAATAGCAATTTCATTTTCTCTGTTTACGGAATTTCGCTTGGCATAACGTCCAACGAACAGACTTTGTGTAAGTGTGGCATTCATTCAAAGTCCAGCCCGGAACCGCAGCCCAATAACGAAATGCTGTTAATGCTTACAATGTCAAGCCACTGTTGTACAAAACCCCATGTTGGTGGCAGTTTTTTGTCTAAAAATATTTTCCTTGCAATGCCTCAATAATTATTTTATGGTCTTCTTCGTCGTGTAGGCCTGATACAGTTATTGTTGCTATCATTCCTACATTCTTTATGAAAATTGGTATTGAACCACCTTTTGCAAGAAAATCTTTCTCGTCAAGTCCAAATGTTTTTTCTAATGTCATATTGCCTTCTTTTAAGTCGTTCTTAACACATAAAGAACTCTCTTCAAATTGTTTCGCCACATTTGCTTTTCGTCTAAGCCAATTATGTTTGTCAACAGGAAGATTGTCGTCAATGTAAATAAAAATGCTATGATTAAGTCTACATATTTCAACTGCTATATTTTGATTACGACTTTTCGCTAAATCTATAATTTTCAAGCCCATTTCAAGTGCCATTCGATTAGAAAAACTGTCCAATTCTATTTTCTTGATTATCTCGTTTTCGGTTTTATTCTGTGCCATTGTCGAAATATTTATTACAAATGTTAGTATTAAAATTAAATATTTACTTGTCATTTTATTAAAGTCTAAAAGTTAGCAGATGTGATGTCTGTAACTATTCAGTTTGTTTGTTAAGTGTCGGGCAAAATTGCACACAACGTTCGAGTATTTGCGAAGGCTGTGAATTCATTGTTTGTCCAGCCCGGTACAAATGCCCATTTGAAAATATGTGGTTGAAGTTAAGAACTAAAGCTGAATATTGAATGTCCTGCTGGAACTGCGGCTGATAGTAGCACAAAGCTGATGTAACATTGTCCAGCCCTGCTTTTGTAAATACACTTTTTGGCTGCAGCTAAAGTTGCTCAATAATTTTTGGATATATTTCTGACATTATTGCTTTTGTAGCTTTCTCTTTATCTGTAAAGCCTCCAAATTTGGAATATTTTATTATACCAATTCTATCAAGAATAAAACTTGCAGGAAATCCATTATTGAAATTTAGTCTGTAACATTCTGTTCTGTCAATATGAAAAACATTGTATTTTATATTGTATTTGTTTATCATTTTCTGAATAGTTAAATCAGGGTCAAAGGTGAATGATACAAAGACGAAATTTTTATTTTTTTTTAATGTGTCAAACAATTTGTTGAACCCTTCTAATTCTGAGATGCAGGGAGGACAACTTTCAAACCAAAAGTTAATAAACACAATTTTATTATGTAAATCAGCATTTGAAAATTTTGTCGAATCAGATGTTTTTATTGAAAATTCCCCAAATTGTTTTCCTGAATATCGTTCACTTGAAATTTTAATATATTCCTCATAGTCAAACTTAATATTTTTTTGTGTTGAATCCTGTCCAAAAGAAGTAAGGCAACCAAATAATATTAGTGGAAATAGAATATGTCTCATAATTGATGAGTCTGTATTAGTTGCAGCCAACTTCTAAATATACGCAATTACTTTACCCATTTATTTTTTCTTAAAATGTTTTTGTTTTCACTTAATTAATTGTTGTTGTACAAAAATTTTGTGGCTGTTGCTGAAATGATAAGCCAGGCACAAAAATGAATGGTGCCCGGCATATAATATTGTTTTAATTCTTTTAAAGTGATTGTATAAACTTAAGAAGCTTCGCTTTGGTTCGTGTCACACGAACCAAGGCGTAGAATATCTGTAATTCTAATTCCCGATACAATCGGGCAGGATAAATAGGCACAAGTGACCTGCTAAAGCGGAACACTTGCGCCAGTTGGCGATTGGCATATAGTCAACCGACCAAACGCCTTTTGCTTGTGGCAAAAAGTCGAACGGAATATTACAGTCCTTTAAAACGCTTTCAAACTGCTTGTAGAAGTCTGAATATTTTTTAGGTAATGTGTCTGCTAAATATAGAAAGTTAGTTTGGCGGTCTGTTATCATTAAAACTTCTTTCGGTATCCTAAAATTTCTTGTGCTTCTTCAATAGTCATTTTTTCATTTAAAACTTGTTCACCTAAAATTCCTTCTATTCCTTTTAATATTTGCTTGAAATTTGGAAATTTTGGTAAAATTGTAATGTATCTAAGTGGTAAATTTCTGTAATAATCTTCTGTATCATTTGGCTTAGATGTTAAGCCTACTCGTTTAGTTTTCACAACTTTTTTTGCTGGATAAAAGCAAGCGTCTTGGTTATGCCCATTAATATCGACTATTGAAATTTCGTTTTTTTCTGAACAAAAAAGTGAATTTAGGTTTGAAAAAAGTTCAGTAGCTACAATTTGAGGTCCGTCATACTGTCGTTTCATAAAACCACTTGATTGTTCGCTACCACCATAAAGTTTAACAACATTTCTAAGCAAAATTCCACCGTAGTTTTCACCGTCACCGAATGTTATGTCAACACCTGAACTATGAAGATATAATTTGCCCGATTGAAGTTGCAAGTCGTTTTTATAAGTATGTGGGTCGGGAATAGCTTTAGAAAACGTATAAAACTCAAAGTCAACAAGTCTATAATGATTGTCATTTATTTTTAGATTTATGTCCTTGGATATTTTGTCTGCAATGCGGTCAAAACTTTCAAGTGTAGTTGCTTCCGTTTCAAAGTTTACGTTTAAAAATGTCATAGTCTGTTAGTGGTTGATCATCATCGCCCTAAAATGGCAGGTAACTTCTAAATATACGCAATTACTTTACCCATTTATTTTTTCTTAAAATGTTTTTGTTTTCACTTAATTAATTGTTGTTGTACAAAAAATTTGTGGCTGTTGCTGAAAAGATAAGCCAGGCACAAAATGAATGGTGCCCGGCTTATAATATTTGTTTAATTCTTTCCCAGCAACTTCTTCGCCCAAAATACACAAAGCCAGGGGGAAACGTTGCTAAGAAGTGAAATGCCAATAAAATTACAAATGTTGAATTTACATTGTCAGCCCCGCTATTACCAATACCATGTTAGCTGCTATGTTTCGTCTGTCGTATTTATTTCAGTTGAAAATCTTTATGCCCACATTGCCACAATAAAAAGAATACCATTTTTAAACTCGTTCTCCATTTATCAATCATTGTTTCAGCATTGGCATCTGCACTATGGCCGCCTTCAAAAAAAGTATAGAGTAAAACTGGTTTGCCAGATGTACTGCTTGCTTGCAATGTAGCTGCCATTTTAGCTGACATCCATATTGGCACCCTCGGGTCATTCATACCTGCTTGATAATAAACAGCAGGATATTTTGTATCAGGTTTCACATGAATTGTTGCATCCGCTTCAATCAACCCTTTCATTTCGCTTTCTATTTCGGGATTGCCAAATTCGGGATAGTTATTTATCATATTTGGCCAAGCTTTACTTCTTATCAGATTTACTGTACCTGATTGAATAGTAGCTGCTGCAAACAGATCGGGTCTTTCGGTGATTGCTCTGCCAAGTAATGTGCCACCGGCACTTCCACCAAAGCAACTAAGTTTTGATGATTGCGTGTATTTGTTTTTTATAAGATATTCTGCACAAGCTATAAAGTCTTTCCAGCTATTGGGTTTAGTTTCCTTCATTCCCGCCTGGTGCCATGCTTCGCCTTTTTCGCCACCACCTCTTACATAGGCATGCACCAGTACAACACCACGCTGAACCATCAGGTTATTAGAAATATTGAATTCATTGAAGTAATTTTCCTTTCCAATAATTCCATAAGCGCCATAACCCCACAATATGCAAACATTGTTACCATCCAATTTTGTGTTTTTGTTTCTCATAATACTCATAGGCACAAGTGTTCCATCGTATGATGGTACTTCTATTAATTCAGTTACAATATCATCACTGCCTTCAATAAAACTTTGTCCATGAGAAGCCCAAAAATCATTATTACTTAATGTATTGTTCGCAATGTTGAGTAATAACCCAGTTGAAGGTTTGTTTACAGGCTTGTTATAAATAATACATTCATCGGTTTTCGTCCCCATTGTCCAAATGCTAAATCTGTCAAAACCATCAATAGCCGATTCATTAATTTTTTTCCCGGTTTTTTTGTCAATAAAAATAGTTTTGTTGAGAAAGCCATATTTGGAATAATTAATAAGAATGAATGATTTTGTTTCATCCATGTATTCTAATTGCCAAATACTGTCTTCAGGAAAAATAATTTTGGGGTTAGCAAAGTCAGGGTTATTGAAAGATGTGTATTGAAGGCTTTTAAAACCATTACCTTTCGCTGAAATAAAATAATAGCCTTCATTCGTTTCTATGAAATAGTACACCGAGTCAGTTTTAGAATATAATTTTTTCCATTGTTTGGAAGGATTTAACAATTCAGTATTACTAATGTAATAGGCATTTTTATCAAACCCAAAACCTGCATTGGGAATACAGTACAATCTTTTAGAACTATTATTTGTATAAATATATGCATGGTAAGTATTGCTAATCTTCTTTTCAATTGTGTTTCTGATTCTTTCATTCATAATAGTTGTATCAGTAGCAGAGCTTGTAAAAAGGGTATGGTATTTAATTACTTCGTTTTCTGTGGCATTGGGGGCATTACGGTCGCCTGTATTATACTCGTAGAAGAAACCTTTGCTATTACTTGTCCAATTAATAGCCCAACAGTTTGGTAGGCTATCTTTCAGCCATTTTTTGTTTATAATATCATATACTTTTATAAAAGGATTCTCTTCGCCATTTTTGTCAAATGCGGCAAAAAAATATTTTTCATCAGGGGAAAGGGCTATGTTAGACAATTCATATCGCATACCAGGTTGAATGCTCCAGGTGTCAAATATTAATTGCTCGGTTGCTTTATTATTTGCTTTATAATATAGTTTTTGTGATAATTCCCCCTGCTTTGAAAGCATATAATAGTATCCCAACGTTGTTTTAAAATAAGGCAGTCGTTTCCAGGTTTTTGCATCTAAATAATGTTGTATTTGACCGAGAAAGCTATCTACGCCAACCAGTGTTTCCATTTTTTTATCGGCAAACGCTTTTTGCTCTTTGAGCCAGTTTAGTACTGTGCTGTCTTTTAAGTTTTCTAACCAACGGTAAGGGTCTTTGTAAGTAACTCCAAAATAAGTGTCGCTGCTGTCAACGGTTTTGGTAGCAGGGTAGTTATTTTGAGCTTTAGAAAAAACGCAAATCAATAAAAATAGAATGGTTTGTAAAATGTTTCGTGTCATAATTTTTCTTAAAATTTAGTTAGTGTCCAAGAACATAGCAGGTAACGGTTTGGGGCTTGGCGATGGTGGGAAATTTCAGCACTTCCGTTCATTTGCAAAACCAATGATGAATATAGCATAAAAGTTTCATAGAAGTCCGTCAGCCCCGCTTTTGGCAATACCTTGTTGTACGCATACCCAATTATTGGTCATTATTAGCCATTTCTACCTGATTTATTAACTCTGAAATTAAATCAGCAAATGCTCTCCATAAAGGTTGAGGAAGTCCATGTCCCATGTGTTCAAAAAGAACAAGTTTTGAATTTGGAATGGCTTCTGCTGTCGCTATCCCTCCGCTGACATTTATCATTTTATCAACCTTGCCATGTAAGACCAAAGTCGGAATATGCAACTGTTTCAATAAACTTGTGCGGTCGCCCGATTTTAATACCGCAACTAATTGTCGCATCATAGCCAACGAGTCATGGTCTCTGTCCCATGACAAGCCTATGTTGGCGATTGTAGCTTCCTCGTCAAATGGATAAAAAGATGAGCCGATTGCTTTTAAAGATTTAATTCGCCATTGAATGTATTCTTCACGATTGTCATAATTCGGTTCTCCAAGCGTAGATAGTACTGAATAGTCAGGCTGTCCAACAGAGGGATTGCCTGTTGTTGACATGATTGAGGTAAGAGATTTAACCCTTGAAGGATATTCAACTGCAACTGTCTGTGCAACCATTCCGCCCATTGATGCTCCAACGAGATGCACTTGTTCAAATCCAAAAAAATCTATCAGACCGATTGTGTCGGCAGCCATGTCTGATAAAGTGTAAAAGACGGTTGAAAAATCTCCTTTCATAACTGCTTTAAAGTCAGCAATTGGGGCATTGTTGAAATGTGTTGTCAAACCTGTATCACGGTTATCAAAGCGAATAACCTGAAAACCCCGGTTAACTAACTCGGCACAGAAGCCATCATGCCACGCAATCATTTGAGCCCCTGCTCCCATCATCAGGAACACAGGTGGTGCATCAAGTTCACCAAGACGTTGATAAGCGATGTCAATTTTTGAAGGTCCTATGTTCAGTGCTTTTTCTACTATCATGTTACTGAATGAATATTTGAAACTGTATCGTTATGGGTTGCGAACAACGTTTTGGAAATACCTTGTTAGCTGCAGGCGATATTTCTACTGCTTATTTTTTCACAAAATTAGTTTCTAAAAATTTAAAAATTAGATCAAAATGTTTTAATGGTTCTGTGTGTCCGCCTTCAATTGATTTATGTTCGTAATGGTACTTGAAATTATAACTTTTCAATCTTTCCATCATCATTTCAGCCATAGGTGTTGAAGGGCAAATTTCATCCTTTGTCGCAGATAACAAAAATACCGCTCCCTTAATATTTTCAATTTTAATAGTTGCTTTTTCTAGTGCAATTGTGTCTTTTAGCATTGCTTCAAAAGCTCCTCTTAAATCCCTCTTCATTAAAAATGGTACAGCTTCTTCATTTACTGGCACAAATGGAAGTTCTTTGTTTTGGTAAGTCCAACAAGAAGTGGAAAAATGGGTAGTGTGCCCTGGGAAAACGGCATTGCTACCAACTATACTTACTATACAATTGATGTCTTTGTAATAACTTCCTAAAAGCAAAGCCAAATCAGCTCCTCTCGACCCACCAATGATGGCAATTTTCTTTTTGTTTACCTTTTTGTTTTTCGTTGCAATTTTGATTGCATTATAGACATCTTCAATTGCAATTTTATTCAATGTATCAGGTGTTCCTTTTGCTCCAAAATAACCAATTGCCAAAAACGCATAACCTTTTTCAATAAACTGGTCTCGTGTTTTTTTCCAATAATCACTTGTCCAAGCATTGCCGCCTTCCGAACCACCAAGACCTACAATAAGTGGTTGATTTTTACCTTTCCCTAAATACAATACACTTTCAGTATTAGGTGTCTGCAAAGTAATTTGAGCAAAAGTGTTAGCCGAAAATATCAGCAGTAAAAAGAGAGATGAATATTTACAGAAATTTGTCATTTTAAATTGAATCTAGGATTTGTTTAAATTCATTTGCAAATATCCTTCTAAATATTTTATTATCTTTTGACCTATATCAAAAAATCACTTTTCGGCTCTAATTCGGCTTAGGGTTTCTTGTGTAATTCCTAAGTAGGAAGAAATCATACCCAATGGAATACGATGGTAAATATCGTGATAGGTTTCGCAAAAATGCTGATATTTCTCTTTTGCTGTTGTAAACCGCATTGAAGTGATACGCTCCAAGTAATGCCCAAAAACAGTTCCCATTGAAAGTCTGGCATATCGTTCCATTTCAGGGAAATTGTCAAAAAGAAAAACAAGGTCTTTAACATTCAAACAAAAACATTCTGTTTGTTCGAGAGTATCAATATTATAAATGTCTAATTGCTGTTGCATAAAACTTCTTGGCGAATTTACCCATTCATTTTCTGCACTGAAATATTCTGAAATTTTTTTTCCGTCTTTGATAAAATAAGTTCTCAAAAGTCCCTTTTGGATAAAGTAACTTTTCTTACAAATGGTGTCAGCATTATGTACAAGTTTACCTTTTTTGAAAATTATTGGTATTATTCTCTCACTGAGTTCACTTTTCAAAGTGTCGCTTAGTTGAATGTACTTTTCAAAGTGTTGAAATATTTTGTCTGTCTGTTCGATAACTTATTTAATTTTAGTTGTTGATACTCGGTTCAGTACGCTTTGCCTCGTCCTGATTTTAGTTGACTCTTTTTCACGTTATCCACAGTTGGATAAGATGACTGTGTTTTACGCTTTGCGTTTAGTTGTTCATCTTTGTTTTATCAGTTGAAGCGGACCTGGTG
>Ga0138256_10000313_pt1 | contig 55097 bp, 31 predicted proteins | sample KNB2016incub_MG_FD_105486 | JGI IMG/M metagenome (GOLD analysis project Ga0138256, IMG submission 105486) | Active sludge microbial communities from wastewater in Klosterneuburg, Austria - KNB2014incub_MG | ecosystem: Engineered > WWTP > Activated sludge > Unclassified | place: Austria...
ATCGTGCTGGCCGATGCGGTCTCACGGCGCGTGCATGCGTTCGTCCCGTCCGCGGCGCCGATCGACCCGACCGAGCCCGGCGGGCCGGGCGCCACCCCCTCGCCGACGCCCACACCGTCCGATGGGAGCTGTCGTGTGAGCGGCGACAAGCGGGTCGGGCCGGAAACGATCGTGCTCGGCCAGACGGCCGCCGTCACGTTGACGCTCTCGGCCGACTGCCCGCCGCGCGCGCGGCTGTCCGGGGCCGATATCGTCCTCGTGCTCGACCGCTCCGGCTCGATGTACGGCGAGGCGATGCAGCGCGCCAAGGACGCGGCCCGGACGTTCGTCGAGCTCCTCGATGTCCGGCGACACCGCGCGGCGCTCCTGTCGTTCGCCGGCTTCGTGACCGTCGACGCGCCGTTGTCGACGGACAGCGCGGCGGTCATCCGGGCCCTTGACACCCTCGTGCCGGACGGCGGGACGAACCTGACGGACGCGATTCGCCAGGCCGGCATCCTGCTCGGCCGCGACGGGCGGGCGGATGCGTTGCCGGTCATCGTCCTGATGACGGACGGGCGCGATTCGAGCGGACGCGAAGGGCCGCTTCAGGCGGCGGGAGAAGTGAAGGCACGCGGCGTCCAGATCTACACGATCGGCCTCGGGCGCGACCTCGACGAGGGCGGGCTGCAGACGATCGCAACACGCCCCGACCGCTACTTCCACGCGCCGACGCCCGATGAGCTCTTCCCGATCTATCGCCAGATCCTGCGCCTGGTGGAGACGAGCCTCGCCGGCAACCTGATCGTGACGGACCGGCTGGGCGATCGAATGGCACTCATCGGTGGTTCCTCGGCACCGGCGGCGCTCGAGGGTGCCGACCGCCTGTCGTGGGGCCGCTCGATCCTGCCGGCCTCCGGTGTGACGTTCACCTACCGCGTGCGCCCGATCGAAGCCGGTCGCTGGCCCGTGAATCGCGAGGCCGTCGCCCGCTACGCCGATGCGGACGGGGTCGAGCGGTCGTTCGTTTTCCCGGTGCCGCAGATCCTCGTCCTGGCGCCCACCGCCACGCCGACGGCGACGCCGACCGCGACCCCGACGCCGACGACGACACCCACGCCCACCCGCACGCCGACGTCGACGCCGTCGCCGACACCGACGCGCACCCCGACCATCACGCCCTCCCCGACCGCGACACGCATCCCGCGGCCGATCTATCTGCCGCTTTCGCTGAACGGCCACTGCATTCCGACCGGCCAGTACGTCGACCTGATCCTCGTGCTCGACACCTCGGCCTCGATGGCCGGCGACAAGTTCGCGGCCGCCCAGGCGGCGGCCCGGACGTTCGTGACGCTGTTCGACCCGCCACGCGACCGCTTGTCGCTCATCAACTTCAGCGAGGTTGCCACGCTCGTCGTGCCGCTCGGGTCGAGCACGACCCGCCTGCGCGCGGGCATCGACGGCCTCGCCCTGGCCCCCGGCACGCGGATCGATCGCGCGCTGGAGGCGGCACGGGCCGAGCTGCGATCGACGCGGCGCCGCGCGGCGAACAAGCCCGTCGTCGTCCTGCTGTCCGACGGCAGCCAGTCCGGCGAGACCGCACCGCTCCTGGCGGCCGCAGACCGCGTGCTCGCCGACGGCGTCACCGTCCACACGATCGGCCTGGGTCCGGACGCCGACCGCGCGATGCTCGAGCGGATCGCCTCCCCGGGCGGGTTCCGGTACGCGCCTGGAACGGCGGAGCTGGAGGGTGTGTACCGCGCAATCGCCGGGCAGACGCGGTGCCGCTGAAGATCGCCCGCTCTTGTCATCCCCCATCGCATGACTAGAATGAGCGTTGGTCAGAACGAATGTTCGCATCCACCCGCCCGCACTGCGATGGAGCACGCCCATGAGCTTCCAACAGCGACCCCAACGCCGCACGCCGCGCTGCCCGTGGTGCGATCAGGAGATGATCCCGAGTCCCGACAGCCGCGGCGGCCGGCTCTTCTGCCCGACGGGCGAGGCGGTCGAATACCGCTTGAGCGGCGGGCGGTGGTACTTCAACGGGCGCCTGAACGGTCTCGACGAACCGATCCCGCCGGCGCCGGATGACGGTGAACGGACGGACGCGGGCGAGGATGAGGCTCCTGTTCCCTCGAAGGGGGTGGAGATGCGCGATCGAACGGGCGCGTCGGCTCAGCCGGCTCCGCCGGAGGCGCCGGCTCCGCTGGAGGCGCTCGATCCGCTCGATGCGTTTCGGCAGATCGCCAGCGATGCGTGGGGTGCGGCGGATGAGAGCGACGCGGCGGAGTAGGGTCGCGTTTGGGTGAGTGATGTGTTCGAGGTAGGGCAAGGGAAGGGGTGCAGAGCCGGCGGGCGGGGTGGGTTGGGGTCGGGGCTTTTTGGGTTCGTGCATTTTGTTCGCAGGGGCCGCCTGGCCCCTGCACCCCGGCCAGGGGGTGCGGCGCCCCCCTGGACCCCCCGCATCAGGTTTCTCTCGTACGCGGCCGAGGGTATTCGTCGGCGCGTAGATGGGAGCGGACGCCCGGATCCTGTCGAACGAGCAAGTGATGCACGTTCGAGCAAGGTCGTCGTGACATGCAACTCCATTTGTGACGTTGCCTTATTCGATGACGTTTTTGGCCCGCACCGCGCGGGACAGTTCAATTCTCGTGGGGTGCCGCACTTCGATCCGCCAGACCTCTTCCGGGCGCGAGACCGCGTGCTCGAACGACCGGAAATTCCGATGCGGGGGGTCCAGGGGGGCGCTGCGCCCCCTGGCCGGGGTGCAGGGGCCAGGCGGCCCCTGCGAACAAAATGCACGAACCCAAATCGCCCCGACCCCAACCCACCCCGCCCGCCGGCCCTGCACCCGTCCTTCAGACACCCCCAACCCACCCCGCCCGCCGCAACACCCCACGCCTCCGATCAGCACCCCTGCTATCCTTCCCCCCCGGCCGCGCCTTCTACCTCCTGCCGCACGCCGTTCGCGCCCGACGCCCAGCCGGGGGAGCCCGCATGTCGATCCAACCGAAGGCCGACACCCGGTCAGCCGCGACGCTGCGCGCCCCCGCCCATCGAACCCCCTACCCTCGGGCCGCACGCCCCACGTCCGCGGCCGCCGTCGTTTCGGTAGTTGCATTCGCACTTGCCCTCGCCGTCACGCTCGCGCTCGTCGCCACATCCCATGACGCCGCGTCCGGCGCCCCCGCCGCCCAGCTCGCCGCCGCTTGGCGCAACACCGCAACCTACCCCCTCCCGCCCCCGCCCCCCTTCCCGCTCGCCCTCGCCTTCGACGACGCCGGCGGCCTTTACATGGCCGACGGCCAGTCGCGCCGCGTCGTGCGCTACGACGGCGGGGGGGCCGTCACGGGGGGGTGGGACGTCGACGGCGTGCCGCTGGCTGTGACGTGGGACGCGGCCGAACGGGTCGTCCTCGTCTTCGTCTTCACCGGCGCCGGACCGTTCGTCGAGGCTTGGCAGCCGGACGGCGTGCGGCGCTGGAGCGATCGGGTCACGGACCAGTACGTCCGCGGCCTCGAGGACCGACTGTCCGTCGATCTGGGCTGGGCCGAAGGCGACGTCGGACCGACCGTGCTCTACAACGGCGAGGTGTCGCGCTACGATCGGGCCGGCGGCCTCCTCCAGCGCGCCGGCGGGCGCTGGATCGCCGCCGACGGCCGGCCGATGCGGATGGCCGTCCTCTCGGCCACGCTCGTCGCCGCGATCGAACCGGCGCAGCAACGGCTGCTCTTCGTGGACATCGCCCGCGGCGTCCGCGCCACCGTGCCATTCACGGACGTCGTCCCTCTGGCCGTTGCCGCCGGGCCCGCCCTGGCGTTCGCGCCGCCCGCCGGAACGACGACCGCCCCGTCCGTCGTCGCCCACGTGCTGGCCCGCGGCGTCGAGCGCGACCGCGTCGGCCTCGTGGTGCTGAGCATCGCTCCGGACGGCCGCGCGGTCGGGCGCTGGGCGGTGCCGACAGCTCAGGGCGGCGCGCCGGGCGATGACGCAGCGCGCTGGTCGATCGCCGTCGGCGCCGACGGCATCGCCTTTACGCGCGGCATCGAGCGCTTCAGCCTCGAGCGCTTCGGACTGGGCGGGCAGCACCGCTTCAGCGTGCCGATGGGCCGCATGGCCGGCACGTTCGGCCGCAGGGCCGCCCGCACGCGCGCGAACCTGGTCAGCGGTTCCGCCGCCCTCGGCCTCGCCGCCGGTCCGGACGGCACGCTGGCCGTGCTCGACGGCCCGGGCTCGCGGATCCTCGCGCTCTCGGTGGACGGGACGGCCGCCGGCAGCGTGATCCGGCAGACCGTCCTGCCCTACGACGTCGTCGACATTGCCTCGGACGCCGATGGGGCGATGGCGAAGCCGGCCACGGCCCGCTACTACGTGTCGCTTGCCGACGATCGGATCCGCCGCGTGAGCGCTTCAGCGGACGTCGCGCGCTACACCGACCCGTGGACGGCCGATTGCGGCTGTCCGCTCGGCGGACGGCTGTCGATGGGCGCCGGACGCCTCTGGCTCACGCGGCCGACGACGCGCCGCGTGGCGGAGATGGAAGTCGATGCCGGGACGGTGCGCGAGGTCGTCAAGGCGGGTGCGGTCGGGCTCTGGCCGGCGGATGTCGCGGCCGGCGAGGACGGCAGCGTCTGGGTGGCCGATGGGATCGTCGGGCGCGTCGAGCGCTGGCGGCTCGGGGCGTCGGAGCCGGCGGCCGCGTGGCAGGCCGGTGTGCTGAACGGCCCACGCCGGCTCGCGGCCGGGCGGTTGGCGGACGGGACGGACGCGGTGGCCGTGCTGCTGGCCGACGGCCACATCGAGATCCATGAGCGCGCCGGCGGCAACCTGATCGCAGCGTTCGAGCCGCGCCTGGTCCCCGATGAGCCGCTGCTGGCGGACGACTTGTTCCTCACCGCCGACGGTTCCCTCGCCTTGGCCGACGCCGCGCGGCGCGCCGTCCACATCTTCGCCCCCGTGGGCGCGACGACGCCGACGCCCAGCGCGACACCCGACCCCGCGCGATCGGCCACCCCTGATCCGAACGCCACGCCGACCGCTTCGCGCACGCCCGACGCCGTCCCGACCGCGACGCCCGTCGCAACGCCCACGGCGATCATCGGCGGCGGCACGTGCCGGGTCTCGGGCGACAAGGCCGTTGGGCCGAACCGGATCCTCCTCGGCCGGACGGCGGCCGTGACGTTGACGCTCAGCGTCGACTGCCCGGGCCAGCCGCGCCTTCTCGGGGCGGATGTGATGCTCGTTCTCGACCGCTCGGTGTCCATGTCCGGAGATGGGCTGGCCGGGGCGAAGGCGGCAGCGCTCCAGTTCGTGTCGCTGCTCGACGTGCGCGTGCATCGCGTCGGCCTCGTATCGTTCGGGACGGACATCCGGTTGGAGGCGGCGCTCGGCGCCGATCCGGTGCCGGTGGCCAACGGGATCCAGCGACTGGTGGCCGGCGGCGAGACGAATCTCGGCGCGGCGCTCCTGGCCACCGGGCGCCACCTGGAAGCGCGGCGGCGCGCGGATGCCCAGCCCGTCATCGTCCTCCTGACGGACGGCCATGACACCGTCCAGGATGCCGACCCGGTCGCCACCGCGCTCTGGCTGAAGGGCTGGGGGGTCCAGATCTACGCCGTCGGCCTCGGTGAGAGCGCCGACGCCGCGTCCCTCGACCCGCTGGCGACGGACCCCGCCCACGTCTTCCTCGCGCCGTCGCCCAACGAGCTTGCGCCGATCTACGCCCAGATCGTCCGCCGTGTCGGGACGTCCGGACTGGTGGCCAACCTCAGCGTCGATGACGATCTCGCGCCCGGGATCGGCCTCGAGCGCGGGTCGGCCCAGCCGCCGGCCCTCGAACGCTCGGACGGGCTGTCGTGGGGCCGGGCGGTCCTCGGACCCGACGGGTTCGCCGCCGAGTTCGTCATCCGTCCGACCGTGGCAGGTCGCCACGCCGTCAGCCGCTCGGCCGTCGCGCGCTGGACGGACGCCGACGGCGCCGTGTACGCCTTCCCGTTTCCGCCGGTCGAGATCGAGGTGGTTGTTCCGACCGCCGTGCCGTCCCCGACGTCGACCGCGACACCCGAGCCGTTCCGCGCCCACCTCCCCGTCCTCTGGCGCATGGCCTGCATCCCGGCACCCAAGCCGGCGGATGTCGTGCTCCTCATCGACACGTCCAGCAGCATGATGGGTGACAAGCTGACGCAAGCCAAGACCGCCGCCAAGACGTTCGTCGGCCTGCTCGACCTCCCGCGCGACCACGCTGCCGTCGTCTCGTTCGACGAGCAGCCGCGCGCGACGACCGGGTTGTCGGGCAGCCTTGCAGTGCTCGAGGCGGCCATCGGGTCCCTCACGAACGGCACCGGAACGCGGATCGACCGCGCCCTCGAGTCCGCGCACGCCATGCTGGCCACAACCCGTGCCGATCCGTCGCGCCGCGCAGTCGTCGTGCTCCTGACGGACGGCGGCCAGTCCGGTCCGCTCCCGCCCGTTCTCAGCGCCGCCGAGGCGCTCCGGAGCGGCGGGACCGTGCTGTATGCCGTCGGCCTGGGTCCCGACGCCGACCTGGCGCTCCTGCGCACCGTCGCCGGCCCCGGCCGCCTCTTCACCGCGCCCACGCCGGCCGATCTGGCGGCCATCTATTCAGAGGTGGCGGCGGTAACGGGGTGCCGGTGACCGCGGCGACCCCGTGACACGCGCGCCCGTTGGTTCTTTTCAGCGCCGCCCCGCCCAAGGCAGCCAAACCACCCGTTGGCCCCCCGGCGTGAGCACCGGCGGCGGCGTGCGCGGCTCCGGCGTGCCGGTCGGCTCCAGCGTCGGCCGCGGCGTCATCGTCGGGGGAGGGGTGGCGGTCGGCAGGAGCGTGTCCAGGAAGCCGGACGGGAAGTAGGCGTAGCCGGGCTGCTGACCGAAGCGGTACGCCAGGCGCGTGAAGCGCGTGCTCTCACCGATGCGCGCCGTCTGCGGCCGCACGACGACGCCGATCAGCTGCGGTCGGCCGCGCGGCAGGCGCTCGAACGTCCAGATCGCTTCGGCCGGGCGGTCGGGGTCCATCGTGCGCGGCAGCGGCACGTACTTGTCGAAGTCGGGCTCGATGTCCTCCGGATAGCCCTCGATGATCTGGATGGCCGTCGGCTGCACGTTGCCGAGTTCGGCGGCGATGCCCTTGAACAACTCGACGAGCAGCGCGCTGTCCGGGGCGAGCAGCGCATCGAGCCCGCTCGAGGCGACGGACGCCAGCTCCGGGTCGCAGTCGCCGGCGCAAACCGTGATGATCCGGATGCCCTTGGCCTTCATCCCCGTCGCCGTCGCGAGCATCACCGGCGCGGCGCCGGCTGCCTCGCGACCGTCCGTCAGGAGGACGACGGCGCCGAGGGCGTCCGGCCGGCGGGCGTCGAGCAGTCCCTCGGCGGCGACGAGGGCGCTCGTGATCGCTGTCCGACCGCTGGCCTCGAGCCGGGACAGGGCGCTGCGGACGGCTTGGAAGTCGGCGTCCAGCGGCAGCCGGGTGTCGACCGCGGTGCTGAACGTCACGAGCCCGACGCGGGTGCCGGACGGCACGCCGTCCAGGAAGCCCTCGGCGGCGCGCACGGCGTTGATCAGGCGGGACTGGCTGGCCATGGAATCGGAGTGGTCGATGACGAGCACGACGTCCAGCTTGGCCGTCGTCGGCGGGCAGAGCAGCGCGGCGGAGAGCGTGAAGGTGATCGGGTCGCCGGCCACGGCGTCGGTGCGGCGCGGCAGGCGATCGAGGTCGGGTGTGCACGGGCCGGCCGTGCCGGGCGGGAAGACCGTAACGGCGGGCGATGCAAGGCGGGTCGCGGCCGAGCGGTCGACCTCGTCGACGAACGTCAGGCGCGTGTCCGTGCCGAGCGGCAGGTCCGTGCCGAGCGTCTGCGGGATGACGGCGTAGCGCACCGACTCGCTGCCGGCTCCGGAGCGGGTCGTCATGTGCCACGTCAGCCGCCGGCCATCGATCTCGTCGGGCGGCGGCACGGCCGAGCCGGCGACGAAGTGCATGTCCGGCGGCAGCGTTTCCTCGATCGTTGCTTGCTTGATCCGGATCGTGCCGTAGCGGTGGGCGAGGGCGCTGAGCAGCGCGTCGAGCCCGGTCGGCGTCACGGCGTGGTGCTCGCTCGGGCCGCTGGCCGCCTGTTCAAGCGCCGGGTGGCAGCGTGGGTCGATGCAGATCGTCGTCACGCGGACGCCGTCGGACTTGAGCCGGTCGGCCGCGGCCAGCAGCGCCTCAGGGGCCCGGTAGCCGTCGGTGATCAGGATGACCCCGGCTGCTGCGTCGGCGCGCCGCCACTGCAGCTCGTCGCCGGCGGCGGCCAGCCCGGCGGACATGTTCGGCTCGCCGAAACCACCGCCCGTGATGTCGCCCAGCGCGTCGAGCGTGCCGTGGATGCGGTCCAGGTTGGCCGAGAGCGGCACGCGCAGCATGCGCTGATCCATCGCAACGAGGCCGGCGTACACGTCGAGCGCATCCGTCTCGTAGAGCAGCGTCCGCACCGCACCGCGAATCCGCGAGAGCTCATCCACCGTCATCGTCACGCCGGCATCCAGGACGATGACGAGGTCCTGCCGCCGCAGGTCTGTCGGGCAGTTCGTGTCGAACGCCACCGTCACGTTCACCGGCTGCGACAGCACGACGCTCGGCTCCCATCTCGTCTTCACCGCCGGCGGCGCGCAGGCCGTGCCCGCCGATGCGGCAACGACGGACAGCGGCGCGCCGGGAAGGCGCAGACGGGCCGAGCTGTACGCATCGTTGTATACCAGCCGCGCCGTGCCCTCGCCGGCATAGCGGACGAGGCCGAGCGCCGCGGCGGTGAAGCTGTAGCGCACGGACAACGGTACATCCACCTGCGCCGCGAGCGGGCCGATGTGGAGTCCGGCGGCGTCCGCGGTGACCGTGCCGGGCGTGCTCGTCACGGCGCTGCCGGGGACATAGCGCGCGCCGCGCGGCAGCACGTCGTCCACGGCGATGGACGTCAGCGCCGCGGCCGTGCCGCGATGCTCGGTGAGCACCCGGCCGAGGAGGATCGCGTCGCGCAGGCGCTGCAGGTCGGGGAAGTCGTAGGCCCACGTGAGCGCGGGGTCGCAGCCGCCACCGACGCAGATCGGCACGATCTCGATGCCGCGGGCGTCCGCCGACTTCAGCGCCGCCGCGACGGCGGACGGGGACGACCGGACGGCCGACGCGTTGCCGATGTAGTAGACGATCTCGTGCGACACCGGCTGGCGCACGATCGTGTCGATGGCGGCGTTCAAGGCGGCAACGGCGGTACCGCCGAGCTCGCCGCGCCAAGCGCGGATCGGGGCGTTCAGCGAGTTCACGTCGCGCGTCGGCGGGACGACGATGGGCTGCGGCGCGACGTTCCAGACGATGCCGTAAATCCCGTCCGCACCGCCCGGCGGATCGTACCACGCGCGCGCCGTCGTGACGGAGCGCTCGATGTTCTCCTCCGTCAGGCTCGCCGGCGGCTGGAGGGCGATGATCCCGTTCGTCTGCACCGGGAAGGCCCAGCAGCCGCGCGGGGTGAACTGCAGCGTGACCTCGACGCGGTCGCCCGGACGGGCGGTCTCCGGGTTGTAGCGCCGGCTCGCATCGAGCCTGCAGTCGCTGTCGGCGCGCGGGACGACGACGGTGAGCGGGATGTCGATGTCGGCGGTGAGCGGCCGGCGCTCGACGAGCGGCTCGGGCTCGCGCCGGAGCAGCCGCGTGGTGTCGAACGCGACGCCCCAGGCGTAGCGCGCTTCGCCGGCGGCGCTGACGGCCGGGTCAACCGGGGCGGCGCGCAGGCGGTAGCGGACCTCGCGGATCATGATGCCCCCGTCCTCGGCACCGGCGGCGAACCGCCACACCGCCTCCGTCGGCGACCATGCGTCCGGCGGCGGATCGGTGCCGTCGGGTCCGGGGCTGATCGGGCTGAGCGTCAGGCCGGCCGGCAGCGTCTCGGTGATCGCCATCCCCTGCAGATCGTCGATGCCCGCGATGCCGCAGTCCACCTCGGCCCGGATCGTGACCTCGACCTCGCCGCCCCAGGCAACCTTCGACACCTGCGTGCCGTTGCGGTGGAAGTCGCGGCTGTAACGGGCGCTGCACGGGCGGTCCGCCGTGGCGGGCCGGGCGAGCGCGGGTCCGCGGGCCGGCCCGGCAACGAGGCAGAGGATGGCCGTGGCCAGCACGGGGGCGGCCAGGACGAACGGGGTTCGCGTTCGGCGGACGATGGCGACGGCCATGTGCGACTCCGGGGTGCGATCGGCGCGGCACGCGCCGGGAAGAACACGCGCCGACCGCGAATGTGGACAGCGGATCGAGGAAGCGGATCGAGGAAGCGGATCGACGGTAGGGACATCGAACTCCGGCCGAAGGTTGCACCGTCCACCGGACGGCGCTCTGCTAGGATAGCGCGATGACCGATCTCATGGCGTTCCGCCGCCACACGACCGATGACCTGCGCGCCGCCCGCCCGTCCGCCGCCGCGCGCGACGCGACGCGCCTGCCGGTGGTCGTCGTGCTGGACAACGTGCGCTCGGCCTACAACACCGGCCTGATCTTCAGGCTGTGCGACTGCATCAACGTCACGTCGCTCTGGTTGACCGGCTGCACGCCCTATCCTGGCGCGAACGCACACGCCGACTTTCATCTCAAGAAGACGGGGGTCGGCGGCAGCCTGGACGTCCTGCCGTGGCGGCACGTACCCGAGGCGGCGCCGGCCGTCGCGGCCCTCAGGGCGGAAGGCTGGCGGGTGATCGCCGTCGAGCAGGCGACGGGCAGCGTGCCGCTGGCCGCGGCCGACCTCGCGCCGCCCGTCGTTCTGATCTTCGGCCACGAGCGATTCGGCGTGGATGACGCGCTGCTGGCGCTGGCCGATGCGGTCGTCGAGCTGCCGGTGCGCGGCGTGAGCAACAGCCTGAACGTGGCGCTGTGCGCCAGCGCGGTGCTGTATGCGGGGCTGCCGGCGTGGGAGCGGTCGATCGGCGGCGGTTGAGGCGACGCCCCGCCATCATCCGGTGCGTCCCCCGGCGGTCCGATGTCCGGACGGCCCCGCATGTCCGTCCGGCGTCGGCTTGAACCGCACCCTGCGCGGGCGTACCATCCGTCCTGCCATCCCGCCCGCCACACGACGACGTCCGATGGGGCGTCGCCGCCGCGCGGCACAGCAGGCCGTCTGAGGAGGCGCGACGTGTCGGATTCGATCACGGTCACCACCCACCAGTCGTGGTTCAGCCGCGTCGGCGGGTCGTTCGTCGGCGTGCTGTTCGGGCTGCTGATGGCCCTGGCCAGCTTCCCGCTGCTGTTCTGGAACGAGGGGCGCGCGGTCACGACGGCGCGGACGTTGAACGAAGGCTCCAAGACGGTGCTGTCGGTATCGGCGGACGCGATCGATCCGGCCAACGACGGCAAACTCGTCCACATGACCGGGTTGGCGACGACGGCCGAGACGCTCACCGACCCGGCGTTCGATGTCTCGGCGAATGCGCTCAAGCTCACCCGTTCGGTCGAGATGTACCAGTGGCAGGAGTCGTCGCGCTCCGAGACGAAGACGAAGCTGGGCGGCGGCCAGGAGACGGTCACGACCTACACATACGACAAAGCGTGGTCCGACGAGGCGATCGACTCGTCCGGCTTTCAGGAACCCGACGGCCATCAGAACACGGGCGAGATGCCGTATGACAGCGACAGCTGGGCGGCCGACCGCGCGACGCTCGGCGCCTTCGTCCTGCCCGCCGACCTCGTCGCCAAGCTCGGCGACGGCGACGCGATCCCGGTGCCGGACAGCGCGGCCAGGGACGGCCGCCGGATCCAGGCCGACCGGCTCTACATCGGCAAGGACCCCGACGCGCCGGCCGTCGGCGACGTGCGGATCCGCTTCACGGCGCTCGAGCCGCAGACCGTCAGCGTGATTGCCGCGCAGTCGGACGACACGCTCGCCCCGTACACCAAGGCCGGCAAGCCGATCGCGATGGCCTCGGTGGGCACGCACGCGGCCGAGGCGATGTTCGCCGAGGCCAAGGCGGCGAACACGATGATCCTGTGGTTCGTGCGGCTCGCCGGCTACCTGCTGATGGCCATCGGGTTCGTGCTCGTCTTCAACCCGCTCGGCGTCGTCGGGTCCGTCATCCCGTTCGTGGGCCGCCTGATGGGCTTCGGCGCCGGGCTGTTCAGCTTCCTCATCGCCGTCCCGCTCACGCTGATCACGATCGCGCTCGGGTGGGTCGCCTACCGGCCGGTGGTGGCCGTGGTGCTGATCGCGGCGGCGGTGGGCGTCGTGTGGCTGGCGCTGCGGCTGCGGAAGGGGGCGGCGGGCAAGGCTGCGGGGGGGGCGGCGGCTTGAGCGGGGGGCGGTGCGGTGTCGGTTGTGACAGGTGCGACGGGTGCGCGACGGGTGCGCGGCGGTGAAACGGCGTTCAAGAGAAGCGAATCCACGATAGGCTGGGGGGGGCGTCTGAACAAGGAGGCTCCCGCAGATGCTTGGCTACGCCGTTGTCGACCGTTGCGCGCGTATCGCCGGAGTCCTCGCCATTGCCTGGATGTCATGCCTGGTGCTGCTGTTAATGTCGACCCCGACGCCGCCGGCAACGGCGTCGCTGCGCCCGAGCCGCACGCCCACGATCGTGCCGCCCACACGGACACCGTTGCCGACCACCACACCGCCACCGTCGCCAACCGTCACCGCGCCGTCGACTCCTGTGCCGTCACCGAGGTCCTATCCCGTATCGCTCACGCTCGAGGACGCGCGGCGGAGCGTGCGCGAGCGGATGGGTGCGGCGGCGGGCCTGCGTGTCGGCGTATGTCACCGGGCGCGATCTCTTCGAGCGTTGGCCCTATCGCCCCGGCGTCGCGAACGCCGGACTCACGTACCTCGAAGTGATCCATTCGTTCGACTGGCGATCCACGGAGCCTAAGGCCGCACCGCTCGCCGATGTCGTCGTGGTCGTCGATGACGAACTACACGTTCTACGAGCGGCAGGACGTCGTGACGGAGACGATCGACGCGGCCTGGGCGTGGCGCTGGAGCGGCGATGCGGACGTGCGTGTTCCGGCCGGCCGGTTCCGCGGTTGCCACGGGCTTGACGTTGCCTGGGGCTCGAATTCCGGACGGGCATACGATTGGTTCTGCTCCGGGATCGGCCTCGTGCGGCATGACTATCACGACTACGGCACGGGTTACGGCGACAACGCGATGGAGCTGGTCGCCTACGACATCCCGCCCCTCGTCGCCCGCGACGCACCGCCGTTGCCAACGACGACCGCGACGCCGACCAAGACTCCCGCTGCGCGCGTCGCCCGCCGAACCATGAGCCTCATCCGCCAGTAGGACCGAACACCTCATCGACCCCAATCCGCACGTTCCCAAACCCCGCCGGCACCACCGCCTCCCCCCGACCGTACCGCACGACCGACGCGTACCCCTTCCCGTCCGCCCGCGGCTCGCGGTGCACCTCGATCATGCTCTCCGCGACAGCGACGACCCAATACTCAGGCACGCCGGCGCGGGCGTACATCGGCGCCTTGACGCGGCGGTCGAAGCGGAGGGTGGAGTGGCTGATCTCGATGACGAGGGCACAGTCGGCGGCGGTGATCGAATGCTCCCGCAGTTCGGCGGCCGTATAGGTGCGCTTGAGCACGGCGAAGTCCGGCATCGGCATGGACCAGTTGCCCATCCTCACCGAACTGCTCGGCAGGATGTCGGCAGTTCCGCTGAACTGCTCGAACAGCGCCCGCAGGATCAGCACGGTCGCGGCGTTATGGCCATCGCCCGTCGGGGACATCGTGTAGATCTCTCCATCGATCAGCTCGACGCGCGCATCCGGCGGCAGCTCGGCCTTGCAGAAGCGGGTGAACATGTCGACATCGAACCGCAGCCTGGCAGGCCCGCGGAGGCGAGGCCGGGCGGGCGGCGCGGTCGGTCGCAGCGTTGGCGAGACGGTCATGGGGCCCCTCGATTCACGTCGTGCACGTGCGGCAAGGATAGGCGGACGACCGGCGGACCGCAACGGCGCTTCGGACACCGTTGCGACAGGTCGGCGACGACGTCGCGACTTCGAGCGTGTGGCTGACTGGCCTTCGCGTGGCGTTCGTTGAGGAGCGAGGCGTATCTTGACTCGCCTCAGCCCGCACACCATCATCCCGCCCCACCGGCCCGGCCCCGTCGCGCCGCCTTCGCGCGCGCCGCTGCCGCAGACCGTCGCCCCCGCACGATCCGCCCCATGAACGAACGCCTCCGACAGCGCGAAGCCTCCGGCCAACCCATCGAGGTCGCCCTGGTCGGCGCCGGGGCGATGGGCATCGGCATTGCGTGGCAGACCGCGCGGACGCCGGGCATGCGCCTTGCGTGCGTCGTCGACCTCGATCTCGCCGCGGCCCGCAGGGCGGCCGATGCGTACGGCGCGCCGTCCCAGACCGTCGGCCCGGGCGACCGCCTGCCCGCTCGCGGCACCGTCCCGATCGCCGTCGACCCGTTCGACCTCATCGGCCGACCCGAGCTTCGCCTCGACGTCCTCGTCGAGGCGACGAACACGATCGGCTTCGCCGGGCGGCTGTGCGAGGCGGCGATCGACCGCGGGCTGCACGTCGTCCTGATGAACGCCGAGGTCGATCTGGCGCTCGGGCCGCAGCTCGTGGCGCGGGCGGAGCGCGGCGGCAAGGGGGCGATCGTCACGAGCGACGGCGGCGACCAGCACGGCGTGCTGGCGCGGATGATCGACGAGATCGAGCTCTGGGGCTTCCGGATCGTCATGGCCGGCAACATCAAGGGATACCTGGACCGCCACGCGACGGCGGCGTCGCTGGCGCACGAGGCAGCCATCCGGAACCTCAACCCGGTGCAGTGCTGCGCCTACACGGACGGCACGAAGCTCGGGGTCGAGATGGCGCTCCTGGCGAACGGCTACGGCCTCGTGCCGTGGCTGCCGGGCATGGAGGGGCCGCGGGTGGCGGACGTGCGGGACGTCTTCCAGGCGTTCGACTTCCACAAGTACGGCGCGACCGGCGTCGTGGACTACATCCTGGGCGCCGAACCGGGCGGCGGCGTGTTCGTCGTCGGGCAGTGCGACGACCCGCTCCAACAGCGCTACCTGCAGTACTACAAGCTGGGCGACGGCCCGTTCTACCTGTTCTATCGCCCCTACCACCTCTGCCACCTCGAGACGCCGCGCGCGATCGCCCGGGCCGTGTTCCACGGCGAGGCCGTCCTCCAGCCCCGCCGCGGCCGCGTCGCGGACGTGTACGCCTACGCCAAGCGCGACGCGGCGGCGGGCGAGGACGTGCCGCACGGCATCGGCGGCGACCACTGCTACGGCCTGATCGAGCGCGCCGCGGATGCCGATGCGGCCGGCCACGTCCCGATCGCGCTGCTCGACGTCGAGGCCGGCGAAGAGCGGCCGCGCATTCGGCGCAACGTCGCCCAGGACACGGCTCTCACCTGGGACGACATCGTCCTCCCCGACAGCTGGCTCGTCCGGCGCTGGCGGGCCGAGGGCTTGGCCGTCCCGGCCGCGTGAGCGCGCTTCCCGGGGCTGCACCGCCGAGTGTCGCTCCGTCGAGTGTCGCACTGCCGAGTCTCGCTCCGCCCAGCGTCGCTCCGCCTGGTGTCGCACCATCCGACGACGCCCCGCACGTCGTCGTCATCGGCGGCGGCGTGTGCGGCCTGTACGCGGCGCGGGTGGTGGCCGGCGCCGGGCTGAACGTGACGGTGCTCGAGCGCGACGACGTCGTCGGCGGCCTGGCGGCCGGGCGCTGGATCGAGGGCAACTGGATCGATCTGGGCACCCACCACCTCCACGCTTTCGACGAAGGGATCTTCGACGACGTGCGCTCGATCATGGGCACGCGGCTGCGGCCGATCGAGAAGCGGGCGCTGGTGCGCTACGGCCGCGGCTTCAGGCGCTACCCGCTGGCGTTCGGCGATCTGCTGCGCGGCATCCCGCCGTGGACGCTGGCGCGCGCGCTCGCCGGCCTCGTCGGCCAGCAGCTCGTGAATCGCGTGCGCCCGCGCGAGGCCGCCGATGCCGAGCAGGCGCTCATCGCCCTGTACGGCCGGCCGCTCTATCGCTTCTTCTTCCGCGACTTCACGGCGCGCTACTGGGGCATGTCGCCGCGTGCACTGTCGGCCACCTTCGTCCGCCGCAAGATGCCGCGCCTCTCGGCGATCGACATCATCAAGCGCGCGCTGGCCCCGCTCGGCTTCCGCGATGCGCGCGGCGCCGCCGTCGACAGCGCGCTGGCCGAGGAGACGCTCTGGTACGGCGTGCGCGGCAGCGGCGAGATGCCGCAGGCCCTCGCCGAGCACGTTGTCGCTTGCGGCGGGCGGATCGTCACGTCGGCCCCCGTCACGGCCGTCGAGACCGTCGCCGGCCGCGTCGTCGCCGTGCGGTATCGGCCGGCGGGGGCGGGCACCGACGATACCGGCGACGTGCGACTGCTGTGCGACGCCGTGATCAACACCGCGCCGATCAACCACATCGTGCCGCGCTTCGACCCGCCGCCGCCGCCGGCCGTGACCGCCGCCGCCGCCGCGCTGCGCCACCGCCCGATGGTGGCCTACGCCTTCCTCATCCGCCGTCCGCGCGTCCTGGATGCCCTCTACGTCTACTACCGCGACCGTCACTTCCACCGCTTGGCCGAGCCCAAGAACAGCGGCTTGGCGATCGACCCGCCCGACCACACGCTCCTCCTGGCCGAGCTGATGTGCGCACCGGACGACGGGCTGTGGCGGGGGGACCCCGACGCGGTCGCCGCGGTCGTCCGCGACCTCGAAGCCGAGGGCGTCTGCCGCGCCGACGAGATCGTCCGGCTGCACATCGTCCATGCGCCCGAGGCCTATCCGGTGTTCGACCTCGGCTTCGAGCCGCACCTGGCCGCGCTCCAGGACTTCGTTGCCCGCTGGCCGAACGCGTGGTCCGTCGGCCGACAGGGCGGCTTCGGCTACCCGAACATGCACGCGGCGATGCGGGAGGGGGCGTCGGCGGCGGAGAACGCGGTGGCGATCGTCCAAGCGGCACGCGCCGCCGACCCGCAGGACGAAGCGTCGCCCGCCGACCCCGTCAGGATCAGCGCGTAGGCATCGCATTCGTGTGGGCCGGGGTTTGGCGCACGACCCGGACCTGCGAACCGCCGAAAGGAGCCGCCCGATGATCCGTTCCCGTATGCGACCGCACCTCGCCCTTGCTCTCGTCGTGACGTGCGTCGGCCTTCGGGCGACCGGTGGCGGGGTGTGGCTGCCGATGGTTCGGCAGGCGCATCCTCCTTCCAACGCCATCGTCGCCGCAACGCTCGCCCGCCAGCCGCTTCTGTTCGTCGCCAACACAGGCCAGGCCGAGCCGTGGTCGGCGTTCGTGGCGCAGGGGGAGACGACGAGCGTGCTGTTCGGGCCGGGCGGGGCGCGCGTGCGCATGTCGAACGTCGGTGCGGCGCGGTCGAGGGCCTGTCGGGGCGCGCATGGTGACGGGCTGTGCCTGGGCGCGATCCGTGCGGGTGCGTCGCCGGACCCGCTGGCGCCGATGGCCGCCGGCGCGCGGGCGGGCGACGTGGGGCGCGGGACCGTGGACGCGGTCGAGCTCGCGTTCGTCGGCGGTCGGGACGACGTCGTTCCGGTGGCCGAAGCGCGGACGGCGACGACGGTGAGCTTCTTCAGCGGTGGGCGGGACACGTGGTTGACGCGGCAGGCGACGTATCGGCGGCTCGTCTACGAGCGCGTCTGGCCGGGGATCGACGTCGCGTTCGAGGGCGAGGCGAGCGGCTTGAAGCAGGTGTTCACGGTTGGGCCGGGCGCCGACCCGGCGGCGATCGCGCTGGCGTGGCGCGGCGCGCGGTCGCTGCGTGCGGACGGCGCCGGGCGGCTCGTCGTCGGGACGGCGGCCGGCGAGCTCGTCGACGCGGCGCCGGTGGCGTGGCAGGAGATCGGCGGGCGGCGGGTGGCGGTGGAGGTCGCGTTCGATGTCGGCGCCGGCACCCTGACCTACGGCTTCACCGTCGGGTCGTACGATCGCCGTCGCCCCCTGATCATCGACCCGGCCATCGTGGCGTGGGCGGGCTTCATCGGCGTGGCGGGCACGGATCGTGGGCTCGGGCTCGCGCTCGGGCCGGACGGGGCGGTGTGGGTGACGGGCGAGCGCGGGCGGCAGACGTTCGTGGCCAAGCTGGACGCCGACGGGACGGCGGTGGAACACGTCGCGTTCCTGGCAGCCGATGGGTCGATCGCCGGCTTCGACATCGCCGTCGACGGCGCCGGCTTCGCGTACGTGACGGGCGTCGTCATCGGCGACGGCGGGGACGCGTTCCCGTTCGAGGGCGGGCCGGACGGCACGTACAACGGCGGCGACGCGGATGGTTTCATCGCCAAGCTCGCCCCCGACGGTGCCGACATCGTCTTCTGCGGCTACCTCGGCGGCGCCGGGATCGACTTCGGCGAGGGCATCGTCGTCGACGCCGAGGGGCACGCCTACCTGTCGGGCTTGGCCGAATCGACCGAGGCGACGTTCCCGGTCACGGTCGGTCCGGATCTCACGCACAACGGCGACTTCGACGCCTACGTCCTCAAGCTCAAACCGAACCCGACGTCGAGCGACGTCGCCGCCAACTACGCGTACGCCGGCTTCGTCGGCGGTTCGGGGCTCGACGTCACCGTGACGAACGACGGCTGGCTCAGCTCGGGCCACATCGGGATCGACGCCCTCGGCGCGGCCTACCTCTCCGGCCAGACGACCTCGCACGAGAACACGTTCCCCGACGGCGACGGGCTGGGCGACCTGCCGACGTTCGACCCCTCGCACAACGGAGGCGACTGGGATGCGTACGTCGTCAAGGTCCGGCCCGACGGCGCCGGGCTGGCGTACGCCGGCTTCCTCGGCGGCAGCGCGGACGACGACGGCAAGGGGATGGCGATCGACGCCGACGGCGCCGCCGTCGTCACGGGCGACACGCTCTCGGACGACTTCCCGGCGCGCGTCGGTCCGGACCTGACCTACAGCGGCCAGCACGACGCGACGCTGACGAAGATCGCGCCGGACGGCCGGTCCATCCTGTGGTCGGGCTATGTGGGCGGTGACGACGACGAGCAAGGGCAGGCGGTGACGCTCGGGCCGGACGGCGCGGTCTACGTCGCTGGCCGAACGGAGTCCACCGCGGCGACGTTCCCGGCCGTCGGCGGACCGGACGGTACGCACAACGGGCCGAAGGGATTGTCCGACGACGCGGACGAGGGCGACGCCTTCATCGGCCGCCTGGCGGCGGCGATCGACGACGCCGATCCGCGCGGCAACTGGGACTACCTGGGCTACGTCGGCGGCGACCAGGGCGACGGCGCCTACTGGGTCGCGGTCGACAGCCGGCACCGCGCCCACATCGTCGGCGACACGGACTCCGGCGAGGCGACGTTCCCGGACGGTGACGGCATGGGATCGCTGCCGACGTTCGACGGCACGTTCAAGGGCGCCACGGACGCCTTCGTCGCCCGCATCGATTGGCGCCCGCCGCCGCCGCGGGCGTTCCTGCCGTGGCTGGGCCGCGCCGTCGGCCGCGACGACGTGCCGCCGCCTGCCGCCGTCACCCTGGCCCCGACGCCGACGCCCCGGCCGACGAACACGCGCCGCCCGACGAACACGCCCGCACCGACGGCCCGGCCGACGAAGGCGATCACGCCGCCGGCCGGCGAGGACGTCGTCTTCTTCGACGACTTCAGCGACACGGCCAGCGGCTGGGACGACATGGACGAAGGCGGCGATGTCTGGCGCTACGTGGACGACGCGTTCGAGGTCGCCACCGACAACGTGAACGCCCTGACCGGGCCGTTCGCGCCGCGGCGGGTGAGCTTCGGCGACGGCGCGCTCAGCGTCGTCGCCCGCTGGACGGCCGGCGCGGACGCCAGCTACGGACTCCTGTTCGGTGCCGGGACGCCTTATCTGTTCGTCCTGAGCGGCAGCCGCTGGGGTGTCTTCAAGGTCATCGGCGGCGAACCATCCGAAGTCCTGCCGATGACCACCGCCTTTGGGCTGCCGAACGCACCCGGCACGCCGCTGCAGCTGCGCGTCGAGCGCGATGGGACGACGGCGACGTTCTTCATCGACGGCGCACGCAAAGGGCAGGTGACGAACGACGACCTGGCCGCACCCGGACAGCCGGGCTTCTTCATCAGCTCCGGCCGCGCCAAACCGGCCAGCGCCCGCTACGACGACTTCCTCGTGACGCGCTGGACGCAGGATCGGGCGACGCCGACGGCGGCGGCGTCGGGGTCAGGCGGGCGGTAGCGCGGTCGCCGTCGCGCGTCGAGCGAGGCTCCCGTGACGCATCCGCGTCGATGTCCGATGTGATTCCCCTTCGCTCAGCCACAGGAGGTGATCGGTGATCCAGGAGTTCAAAGCGTTCGCGTTCAAGGGCAACGTCGTCGATCTGGCCGTTGGCGTGATCATCGGCGCCGCGTTCGGCAAGATCGTCTCGTCGCTCGTCGACAACGTCCTGATGCCGCTCGTCGGACTGGTGCTCGGCGGCGTCGACCTGACGACCCTGGGCGTGACGATCGGGGCGGTCGAGCTGAAGTACGGGCTCTTCGTACAGAGCATCCTCGACTTCGCGATCGTGGCGTTCGTGCTCTTCCTCATCGTCCGTCAGGCGAACCGCTTCATGGCCGGCCCGCCGCCGGAACCGGTCGTGCCGGAGCCGTCCGACGAGGCGAAGCTGCTCGGGGAGATCCGCGACCTGCTGCGGGCGCGCGGTTGACGTTGGGAGCCGGGAGGGGGTTCGGAGCCACGAGGGGGTACGGACCCAAGAGGAGGCAAGGAGCCAAGAGCATGATCACCCAGCGCATGCCCATTCGCCGCCGCCAGGTCGCTCTCGCGGCCGCCGTCCTGCTCGCCGCCGCCGCAGCTTCGTCGCTCACCGACGATGCCGACCGCCCACCGCCCGCCGCCGCCCAGGCGCCCGCCGTCGTGCCGACGTTCGGCCTGCTGCCGCTGGCGATCGTGCCGAACGCCGGCCAGGCCGATCCGTGGGCCACGCACGTCGTGCGCGGCGGCCGGGCGAGCGTCCTCTTCGGGCCGGGCGGGCTGTCGCTGCGCCTCGCCTCGTCGCCGCCGCCGGCACCGTGTGATCGCATGGTCGTCGACGGCGTGTGCTGGGCCGACGTGGACCGCCCGGCGGCGCCGGATGCGCTGGCCGCGCTGGACGACGGCGCACGGGCCGGCGATGCATTGCGCGGCACCGTCGACGCCGTCGGCCTCGTGTTCGTCGGCGGCCGCCCGGACGCCCTGCCGGTCGCCGAAGCGCCGACGGGCGGCACGTGGAGCCGCTTCAGCGGCCCGCGCGAGGATTGGCTGCGCGGCCTGCCGATCCACGGCCGCGTCGTCTACCGCGCCGTCTGGCCCGGCATCGACGTCGCGTTCGACGGCACGGACCGGCGCTTGAAGCACACGTTCACCGTCGCCCCCGGCGCCGACCCGGCCGCGATCGCGCTGGCGTGGCGCGGCGCGGCGGGCGTGGCGATCCGCGCGGACGGGGCGATCGTCGCCCGCACGGCGGCGGGAGACATCGTCGACGAGGCGCCGATCGCCTGGCAGGACGTCGGCGGGCGGCGGGTTGCGGTGGACGTGCGGTACCGGTTGGCTGGCGGCGACGACGGCCGCTACGGGTTCGCCGTCGGCACGTACAACCCCGCCCTTCCCCTCGTCATCGACCCGGCCGTCGTCGTCAGCGCCGGCTGGCTGGGCGGCGAGGAGCGGGACCGCGGTCTCGGGATCGAGGTGGACGCCCAGCGCAACACCTACGTCACGGGCGAGTTCGGCCGCAACGCGTTCGTGACGAAGATCGACCCGACCGGGACGCGGATCGTCTGGACGCTTGAAATCGTGGCCGCCGGAGGCATTGCGGCCTTCGACATCGACGTCGACGCGCACGGCGCGGCATACGTTGTCGGCGCCACCGGGTCGGACGAGACATCGCTACCGGTCACGGGCGGACCGGACCTCACCTACGGCGGCGGGCAGCTCGACGCCTGGGTGGCCAAGGTCGCGCCGGAGGGCACCGACCTCATCTACCTGGGCTACATCGGCGGCGCCGGGGCCGACTTCGCGGAAGGCGTCGCCGTCGACGCCGACGGGGCGGCGTACGTGTCGGGCGATGTGGACTCCACCGAGCGCACGTTCCCGGTGAAGATCGGGCCGGACGTGACGCACAACGGCAAGGTCGACGCCTTCGTCGTCAAGATCGCGCCCGAGCCGTTCGCCGCGGTGCCGGTGGACAACCTGGTGTGGGGCGGCTTCATCGGCGGGGCGGGCAACGACGTGGCGGTCTATCCGCGCAACTGGAGCGCCGGCCACATCGCGATCGACCGGGACCGCAACGTCTACCTGAGCAACACGACGGACTCGGATCAGCGGACGTTCCCGGACGGCGACGGCTTCGGCGACATCCCCGGGCCGGACCGGACGTTCAACGGCGTCCTGGACGCCTACATCGTGAAGATCCGCGCCGACGGCACCGGGCTCGTCTACGCCGGCTATGTCGGCGGCACCGGCGACGACGACGCCAAGGGGATGGCGGTGGACGATGCGGGCGCGGCCTACTTCACGGGCGCGATGGACACGAGCGACGGCTCGTTCCCGGTGACGGTCGGGCCGGACCTGTCGTACAACGGCGGGGCGGATGCCTACGTGGCCAAGGTGAAACCGGACGGGTCGGGGCTGGCGTACCTCGGGTTCGTCGGCGGCGACAACGACGACTACGGCCAGGCGGTGGCGCTCGGGCCGGACGGGGCGCTGTACGTCACCGGCTGGACCCGCTCGACGGAGGCGACGTTCCCGCTCGTCGGCGGGCCGGACCGGACGTTCAACACCGACGCCGCGCACCGGGCCGAAGAGAACGTGATGGACGCCTTCGTCGGCCGGCTGAAGCTCGACCCGAGCGCCCCCGACCCGGCCGCGAACTGGGACTACATGGGCCTGATCGGCGGCAACCTGTGGGACGCGGCGTTCTGGCTGGATGTGGACGACGCGGGCGCGGCGTACGTCGTCGGCGACACGTTCTCGGACCGCGACACGTTCCCGGGCGGCGACGGCATGGGGACGATCCCGGGCCCGGCGGGCGGCGCGAAGGCCAACATGGACGCCTTCGTGGCCAAGGTGGCCTGGCGCGAGGTGCAGCCGCGGCAGCAGGCCCTGTTGCCGTGGGCCGGCCGCGGCGCGACCCGCGACGCGTCGAGCGCGCCGGTGCCGTTCGAGCCGACGGCCAGCGCCACGCGCCGCCCGCTGCCGACGTTCACGCCCACCCACACTGCCTCGCCGCCGCCGCGGCCGACCGCCGCGGTCACCGTGCCGGCGGGCGAGGAGGTCGTGCTGTTCGACGACTTCGAGGACGTAAACAGCGGCTGGCCGCTCTATGACTTCCAGCAGGAGCACGTCCGGTATGCCGAGGGCGGGCTGGACCTCATCGCCGACGGCGCGAACGTCCTCGTCCGCTCCGTCGCGCCCGTCGGGATGTTCGGCGACGGCGCGTTCGAGGCGACGATGCGCCGCGTCGGCGACAGCGGGGCGTTCTACGGCCTCGGCTTCGGTCCGCCGAGCCTCGGCTTCATGTTCTTCGTGTTTTCCGACGGCACGTACGGCATCTACGAGCTGGGCGGCGGCGGCGCGAAGACGCACCAGGGCAAGCGCGCCTCGGCGGCGATCGCCCGCGGCACGGCGCCCAACCGGCTGCGCGTCGAGCGCGAGGGCGCGACGGTGACGCTGTACGTGAACGGCGAGCGGCTGCGGACGTTCGAGCACCCGCTCCTCGTCGAGCGCGGCGGCGCGGTGCTCATGCTGCAGGCCGTCGGCGACGGCGCCGCCACGGCCCGCTTCGACGACGTCCTGATCACGCGCTTCACCGCCGACCGTCCGACGGTCACGCCCACGCCCGAACCGCCGATGGCCCCGACGCCGACGCCGGAGCCGACGCGGCCGGCCGGCGCCATCCTCTTCCAGGACGATTTCGGCGACCCGACGAGCGGCTGGATCACCGCCGACGACGCCCAACGTCGGATGCGCTACGTGAACGGCGCGTACGAGGTCGCGGTCCGCGAGCCGGAACTCTTCGTCGTCGGCCTCGCGCCGCAGGTTCGATGCGCGAACTGCACCGTCGAGTCCGACGTCCGTTTCGCGTCGGCCGTCGTCGGCACGGCGGGGATCGTCTTGGGCGAGAACATCTCCGCGGCGCTCGTGACGCTGCAGATCCAGCCCGACGGCACGTACCTCGTCGAGCGCTACAACGGGACCGCGTGGCAGACGCTCGTCGACCTGACGGCCTCGAGCGCGCTTCTCACCGGCGCCGGCGCGGTGAACCGCCTGAAGGCGGTGCGCAAGGACGGCCGCGTGACGTTCTTCGCGAACGACGTCGAGCTTCGCACGCTCGACGTCGCGGGCCTGACGGCCGCGGGTCGGGCCGGCGTGATCGTGACGAGCCTGGCGGCGCGTGACGTGGTGGTGCGGTTCGACGACTTCGTCGTGCGGGAGGGTGGCGCACCGCCGCTGTTCGGCTTCGCGCCGGACGACGAAGCGGGCGGCGCTCAGGGCGACGGGGTCGGCGGGTCGATCTCGATCGTGGCGGAGCGGAGGGTCATGGGCAGGTAGAGGATGTGACGATCGAGCGGCGTCGGCGTGTCCGTCTGCGTCGGCGTGCGGGAAGGCGTCTGCGAGCCGTAGGTCGGCGTGTCCGACGGCGTCGGCGTTGACGATGGGCCGGGGGTGGAGATGGTCGGCGACGGCGTCCGCGTGGTCGTCGGCGTCGCCGACGGCGTGGCGGTCGCGGGTGTCGGCGGGGTGATGGACGGCGTCGGCGACGTCGTGGCCGTGATCGTCGCGCTGCCGGGCGGCAGCGGGGTCTCCGTGGGCGTCGACGTGGCGGTGGGCGGGTCGGTCGGGGTGGTGGACGGGGCGGAGGTCGACGTCGGCGACGGTGTCATGGTGGGCGACGGCGTTTGTGTGGGCGTCGTGGTTTGCGATGAGGTCGACGTCGACGTCGGCGACGGTGTGGATGTGGACGACGGCGTGGCGGTGGATGTTGCGCTGGGGCTGGGCGTCGTGCCGGCCGTTGTTGTCGCTGTCGCTGTCGCCGTCGGTTCGGGGGCCGTGTAGACGATGTCGAGGTGCGGGCGGGTGGCGCCGGTGGCACGGTAAAGGCGCTCGTACGTGCCGCCGTCCGGCCCGCGGAGCGTCACGCCGTGGTTCGGCCAGGCATCGCGGATCCAGTTGGCGGCGAGGACGCGAATGTCGAACGTGCGCGTGCCGGGATCGTTGTCCGTCTCCCACGAGCCGTAGACCCCCGCGACCGGCGGCCGGCTGTTCCACGTGACGGTGTCCTGGTTCCAGGTGAACGTGATCCGCTCGACCTTGACGAGGATCGGGCTGTCGCCGCTGCCGCTCATCAGGTAGACCTTCAGGTCGGCGCTCGTGACGGTCGCGTCCTCGGGAATCGCCGACGTGTCGAACCGCAGGAGCGGGTAGCGCTCCGTGTTGTTCGTCCGCCGCTCGACGGGCCACTGCGCGGCGCCGTTGAAGTTCTGCGTCGGGTTCTGCTGGTCGACGTAGGTGTCGGCGACGGGGTAGAGGGTGACGGAGGTGGTGACGCCGGCGGGCGCGTCGACGTGCGCCGAGGTCGCCGGGGCGGCCGCGGCCACGCCGAGGGCGGCGCACAGCGCCGTGATCCATACCGCGTGTTGGGTCATCGTTCGTGCCTTCCGGGATCGGACTTCACGGTCCGTCGCGCCGCGCCACCGGCAGATACAGCGTCCGGCCGGCGGCGATGGCCGGCGGCGTCGGTTCGGTCGTCGCCGCGCGCGTGGCGGTGGGCGGCGGGGTCGTCGAGGCGGTCGGCGTGGGTCCGGCCGTGGCTTCCGGGGGGCCGGCGAGGTGGCCGAGGTCGTACTGGTAGAAGACGGGCGCGTCCGGCGGGCGGAAGGTGAGCGTCACGTCGTCCTCGGCGCGGAGATTGTAGCCGTCGAACGTCACGCGCCACCGTCCGTCGGCGGCAACCATGGCCACGGCCTTCGTCGGTGCGCGGGCGGCATCGATCGCCAGGTTGGGCAGTGCCCATGCCTCGACCGCCCAGCCGGCGGGTGCCGTGCCGGCGACGCCGTCGGCCAGCACATCGGGCTCGTGCGTCACGACCGGCACGTCGAGATCGACGGCGTCAGCGTCCACGGCGATGCGGAAGCGCGTGCCGGTCGGGATGCCGTGTGGGAATCGGTCGCTGAAGTCGATCGACCAACGAGCCGGGCGCGTTGCCGTGTCGAACGTCGCGATTGCCTCGCGGTGCGCCGTTGCGGTGCCGTCTGCTGCGAGCAGTTCGGCCGTGACGTGCGCGCCGGCGGTGGCGAAGCCCCGGACGAGGCCAAGCGACGGGGCGGCGCCGCTGAGCGCGGGGGCGAAGAAGACCACGCTGTACGTCGCCCGCCCGGAAGGAACGTCCTTCCACGGCGGTTTGATGGTGACGCGTCCCAAGGGCGACGGACAAACGTCCTCACACGGCAGCTCGAACGTGCCGTCCGGGCCGATCTTGCCCGTGATGCCGGCCAGCTTCCCTTCCTGATCGGGAAACGGGAGGTTCACGGGGGCAAGCACGTCGCCGGCCCTGCCGTAGCGCACACCGGCGAGCACGGAACCGGGCGGTCCGTGCCCGAGGAGGGTCTGCCCGTCCGGCGCCACTCGGAGGTCGATGTCCGGGACCTGGAGTGTCACCGTCGTGCCGTCGAGCGGCTGGAATGCCAGCCGGTCGCCGGGCGCGATGACCGCCGGCCGGCCGTTCGCATCGTACCAGTCGAACCGCAGCTGCATCTCGTTGGGGAGATGTCGTTGATGCGGCAGCAACCGGGTGAAGGCCCGCGTGCCGTCGGCCGAGGTGTACCACCCGGTGATCTCACCGTCGCTTTCCGCGCTGATGCCGGCGCCGCTCCCGTAGAGATCGACCCGCTCGGAGGGGACGATGAGCGGCGCCTCGTAGGCGAACGCGCCGCTCGGGAAGGACTGCACCCGGCCGAACATCCGCCCGTGTTCGCCGCGCGTGAGGCCGTACGTGGAGAACGTGCCGTCCTCCTTGGCGTGGATGAACGGGATCACAGGCTGCGCCTGACCGGTCACCGTGGCGCGCACCTTGGCGCCGGGCACGGTGTGTCCGGCGATCATGCCGTACTCCGGCACGAGGCGCGCGCGCAGCACGCCGAAGGGCGCATCGGCCACCTGGACGTCGCCGTCCCACAAGGAGACACGCTGGCCGGGCACCGCGTCCAGGACGTAGCGCACGTCGCCCACCTGTTCGAGCAGCGGGGTGTAGTGGCGCCCGCTGCCGGACCAAGCGGCCGGCGCGCTGCGCCACCGCTCGCCGATCGCGTCGCCGACGCGGATCGTCAGGCGCGGGCTGTACGGCGCGAACGCCTGCGCCACACCGCGGTCGAAGTCCAAGAGCACGCCCGGCCGGCCGAACGTGCGCGCGATCCGGTGGCCGTCCGGATGGACGTACGTGGCCGTGCCGATCACGCCCGGGCCGACGTCCATGGCCGGCGAGAGGATGAGGCGGAAGCGCCCCTCCGTCGCGCTGCGGGCGGCGGTGGCCGGTGGCGGGACGTTGCGCACGGTCTGGTAGCCGTCGAGGAACGAGACCTCGTTGCGCATGCTCTGATAGCCGTCGACGAACGACACCTCGACCTTGCCCGGCGTCGGCGCCTGTCCGGTCACCGCCAGCGCGTCGGCGGTCAGCTCGGCCGTCACGTTCGGCACGGCGACGCGCGTCACCGTCTGGCCGAACGCCACCTCGATGGTCTGCCCGGGCTCGATCACGAGCGGGTCCTGGGGGTTCGCGCGAACGCTGGCCGTCCAGCGGCCAGGCTGGTCGATATTGTCCACCCGCACCGGCGCAACAGCCGCTACGAGCATTCGCTGGCCGGCCGCATCGAGGAGGCGAGCCTCGGGCGCGGTCAGGAAGGCCGTCTCGATGCCGATCTCGTAGCCGTGCACTTCGAAGTCCAGCCGAGCGGCCACGGCGGCCGCGGCGGCCACGTTGACCGCGGCGGCATGGGCGGCATGGGTGCGGGGCGACGGCGGCACGGCGGCCGATCCCAGCATCGGCAGGCCGAGGGTGAGGAGTGCGGTGATCGTGGCGGCGGCGCGATGCGGGGTGCGGGGACGGCGGAACGGTCGGCGGATGGCGGCGGCGGGTGGCATGGGGCGGGTCCGTTTCGGTGCGGAGGGTGGTGAGGGGGGCGCCGGCGACTTGGGTTGGGTCGGTTGGCTCGGTTGGGTCGGTTGGATCCCTTGAAGCTAGCACCGCGTGGAAGGGGGCGGCAAACGGCTCTCATCGCGTGTGCGGCACGGGGGCGCGCGGGCCGTTGCGGCGGTAGAGAACCGCGGGCGATGCGTTTCGATGCACTGGGTCCTGCCTGTCGGATCAGCTCGCGTGGCGGGTGACGGGCTCGGCGCGGAGGCGTTGGAAGCACTGTGAATCGGGCAGTCAGCCCTGTGAACAGCGGGGCGGAGCACGGTGTTTCGCGGTGCGATCCTACGCGGATCCAATGTCACGCCACGCCAGCGCGATCCGACCGCCCCCACCCCCTCTGCCACCCCTTCCCCCCCTCCACCGCCCAAAACACCACCGACCCCACCCCCACGCAAACCGCCAACTCCCCCCCGCTCAACGCCACCGTGTGCAGCGCCGCCTGCAGCGGCCCGACGTAGATCGCCGCCAGCTGCGCGCAGATCGTCAGCGTCACGGCGCCGAACAGGGCCAGGTTGGAGCGCACGCCCAGCCGGAAGGACGACACCCGCTCGGAGCGCACCGCCATCGCGTGGCCCATCTGGCTGAAGGTGAGCGTCGTGAAGAGCATCGTCTGCCACGCCGCGTCGCCCGCGCGCCAGCCCCACCAGCCGGCGGCCAGCGCCGTGGCGCCGAGGAGCGCGCCGACCCACAGCACGTGCGTCGCGAGACCGCGGCCGAAGACGGACTCGGTCGGCGGGCGCGGCGGGCGGGTCATGACGTCCGGCTCCGCCGGCTCGACGGCCAGCGCCAGGCCCGGCAGGCCATCCGTGACGAGGTTCACCCACAGGATCTGCAGCGGCAGCAGCGGCAGCGGCATGCCGAGCAGCGGGCCGAGGACCATTACCCAGATCTCGCCGGCGTTGCTGGCCAGGGCGTACTTGATGAAGCGCCGGATGTTGTCGTAGACCACCCGCCCCTGCTCGACCGCGCGCACGATCGTCGCGAAGTCGTCGTCCAGCAGGACGATGTCGGCCGCCTCCTTCGTCACGTCCGTGCCCGTGATCCCCATCGCCACGCCGATGTCGGAGCGCTTGAGCGCCGGCGCGTCGTTCACACCGTCGCCCGTCATCGCCACGATGTGGCCGCGCGCGTGCAGCGCCTCCACGATCCGCAGCTTGTGCTCGGGCGAGACGCGGGCGAAGACCGGCGTGACCTCGGCCGCGTCGGCCAGCTCGGCGGGCGACAGGCGTTCGACGTCGGCGCCGGTGAGGACGGGCGTCGTCGTTCCGCCGGCCCCGGCGCCGTCCGCGATCCCGAGCTGGCGCGCGATCTGCAGCGCCGTCAGCGGATGGTCGCCGGTGATCATGATCGGCCGGATCCCCGCCGTCCGGCAGAGCGCCACCGCCGCGCGCGCCGCCGGGCGCGGCGGATCGATCATCGCGCACAGGCCGACGAACGTCAGGCGCTCCTCGGATGCCGCGTCCATCGCCGCGTCTGCCGCCGCGCCGACGTCGGCCGCACCCTGCCCCATTCGCCGCACCGCAACCCCCAGCACCCGCATCCCGCTCGCCGCCAGGCCGTCGTGCGCCGCCGCGATCCGTGCGCGCTGCGCCTCGTCCAGCGGCTCTCGTCGGCCGTCGATCCAGACGCGGTCGGCGAGGTCGAGGACGACGTCGACCGCCCCCTTCGTGAACGCCACGCCCGGCGCCGTGCCGCCGTCCGCGTAGCGCAGCGCATCCCGGACGGCCGGCGGCAGGGCGGCGAGGTCGCGGACGAGATGGACCGTCGTCATCCGCTTGCGCTCGGCGTCGAACGGGCGCTCGGCCGTCCGCGGCAGCGCGGCGGCCAGCGGCTCCTGGCGCAGCCCGAACCGCGCTGCGGCCACGACGAGCGCGCCCTCCGTCGGGTCGCCGACGGCGCGCAGCTCGCCGGGCGTGTCGGGCGACGGGGCCAGTGACGCGTCGTTGCACAGCGCGGCCGCGGTGAGCAGAAGGGCGATCGACGGGTGGTCCACCTCCCGCTCCGCCGCCAGCATGACCGGCTCGTCGTCCTCCAGCGGCTCCTGCAGATCGACCCGGTGCCCGGCGACGTCCAGCACGACGACGGTCATCCGGTTCTCGGTCAGCGTGCCGGTCTTGTCCGAACAGATCGCCGTGACGGACCCGAGCGTCTCGACGGCCGGCAGGCGCCGCACGAGCGCCCGCCGCGCCAGCAGCCGCTGGCCGCCGATGGACAATGCGATCGTCACGACCGTCGGCAGGCCCTCCGGCACGGCGGCCACCGCCAGGCTGAGCGCCGTCATGAGGACGAGCGCCGGCGGCTGGCCCCGCCACAGCCCGAGCGCGCCGACCACCGCCACGACGAGAAGCGCCGCCGCCCCGAGGCCCCGCCCGAGCTGCGCCAGCCGGCGCTGCAGCGGCGTCGCTTCCTCCGGCACGGCCTGCAGCAGGTCGGCGATCCGGCCGAGCTCGGTGGCCATGCCGGTCGCGACGACGATCATCACGCCGCGCCCGGCCGTGACCGTCGTCCCTTTGTAGGCCATGTTCGTGCGATCGCCCACCGCCAGCTCTCCCGACGCCGGCGCTCCCGACGCCGGCGCTCCCGAAATCAGGTCGCCCGACGCCGACGCGCCGGGCGGCAGCGCGGCCGTCCCCTTGTCGACGGCCTCCGACTCGCCCGTCAGGATCGATTCGAGCGCCCGCAGCGCCGACGCCTCGACCCACCGTCCGTCGGCCGGCACGACCGCGCCCGCTTCCAGCAGCACGACGTCCCCCGGCACAAGCTCCACGGCCGGTCGCTCCGCCACGACGCCGTCCCGCCGCACGCGCACGACGGACACCGCCAGCTGCTTGAGCGCCGCCATCGCCCGCTCGGCGCGGTACTCCTGCGCAAAGCCGAGGGCCGTGTTCAGGACGATGATCGCGCCGATCGCCACGGCATCCGCCGCGTCGCCGAGCACGATCGAGACGACTGCGGCCACGACGAGCACGAGGACCATCGGCCCCTTGAGCTGCGTGCCGAGGATGCGCCACGGGGAAACGCCGGCCCGCTCGACGAGGGCGTTGGGGCCGTGCGCGCTGCGGCGGCGATCGGCCTCGGCGTCGCTCAGGCCGGCGGCGGGGTCGACGGCGAGGCGGGTGGCGACGGTGGAGGGGGGGAGGGTGTGCCAGGGGGGGGGCATTGGGGGCGCGAGTCCGTGGGGATGATCGACGGCGAATCGGGACCGGCTCGATTCTGGCATCGACATCGGATCGGCGCTATGCGCAGGGTTGTGTCCGCGGCCATCGCGGGCTATCGTCCCGCCCTAGATCTGGAGAGTCGGTCATGTGATTGCCGGTGGAACCCAACCCCTATCCGTCAGCGCCTTCGGCGCTGCCACCTTTCCCCAGCTGTCGCTGGAGAAAGGATGCGACCTTATCCGTGGGTAAGGACCTTATCCGTGGGTAAGATGGGGGGCCCCGGCCACAATTCGTAAGTCCTCTCCAGCGGCAGCTGGGGAGGACAGGCGCGCGATAGCGTGCCGGGAGGGGTTTCGCGGAAGCGCAGCATCCTCGCGGAGTGCCTGACCGGCTCTCCAGGTGGTCGTGCGCCGTTGACACGAATGCCTTCTGGAGCCCCAATTGCCCGCCCGTCTCCCGGCCGCCCCTGCCACCACACCTCTCCCCCGCCACAAGGACCCCTTCCGCATCGTCCTCACCGGCGGACCCGGCGGCGGCAAGACGACGGCCGCGGACCTGCTCCGGCGGGAGATCGGCGAGCGCGTCGTCGTCGTGCCCGAGGCGGCGACGATGCTCTTCGGGGGCGGCTTTCCGCGCAGCGATCAGCCGGACGCGCGCCGGGCGGTCCAGCGGGCGATCTACGAGGTCCAGCGGAACATCGAGGACGTGCAGGCCGCGCGCTACCCCAAGCGCGCCCTTCTGTGCGACCGCGGCACGGTCGACGGCGCGGCCTACTGGCCGGATGGCAGCCGGCCCGGCTTCTTCGAGGCCGTCCACTCGTCCCTCGAAGCGGAGTTGGCGCGCTACGATGCCGTGCTGTTCTTCGAGACCGCGGCCGTCGGCGGCCAGTCGATCGAGGGCGGCAACCCGACGCGCGTCGAGGATGAGGCGTACGCGATCGTCCTGGATGCGCGGCTGCGCGAGCTCTGGAGCCAGCACCCGCGTTTCCTGTTCGTGCCGCACTCGGACTCGTTCCTCGGTAAGCTCAGCCTGGCGCTCGGGATGCTGCAGGCGCTCATCGCCGGTTGGAACGGCGGTCCCGGCCGGTGAGGCCGGCCATCGTCATCGTCACGGCGCTGACGATCCTGCGGCTCGCCCTCGCCGTGGCCTACCCATTCCTGGACACCGCCCTGCGCCTGCCCGTCGTCGCCGTCGGCGCCGCCAGCGACCTCCTCGACGGCCGCATCGCCCGCCGCTTCCACGCCGAGACCTGGGCCGGCGGCCTGCTCGACGCCGTGTCGGACAAGCTCTTCACCGTCGCCATCCTCGGCGTCGCCTGGCACGACGGCATCCTCGGCCCGTGGCTCCTGGCCGCCGTCCTCGCCCGCGATCTCGCCGTTGCCGCCGCGGCCGCCGCCGTCGCGCTCCACCGCCGCTGGGACGGCTTCCGGCGCATGCCCTCCCGCCCGCTCGGCAAGGCCACGACGGCCGCCGTGTTCGCGCTCGGCATCCTCGTCGTCGCCGCCCCGCACCGCGCGGCCCTCGTCGACGCCGCGGCGTTGGCCGCCGGCACGTTGAGCGTGATGGCCGCCGCCGATTACCTACACCAGTTGGCCCAAGCCAAACGCGCCCTGTAGGGGCGGGCCCCCGTGCCTGCCCTCCACCGCCCCCACCACCCGCCCCAATGCCCCCACACGCGCCCGCTCACCACCCCCCCACCAAAACATACGGCAGCCAAACCCCCCGCCCGTCCGTCCCGCCCGTCCCGCCCGTCCCCGTCGCCGTCGCACTCCCCCCTTGTCGCGGCGTCCGCGTCGGCCAGGCGATCCGCGTCGCCGTAGCGGTGGCCGTCGGTTCCGGCGTCCCCGCGTAGTCCAACGCACCGCTCCAGATCATCGGCCCGCTGTTCCACACCGCTTGGTCGCCCGAGGTGACGACGAGCCGTGGCTCCGAACCGGGGTCGGCGCGGACCGCGAACGCGCCCTGTCGGATGTCGACGCTCGGCACGGTGCGGTTGGCGATGAACCGGTTGCCGTCGGCGTCGCCGAACGTCAACGTGACGCCCGTGCCGGGCCGGACGTCGTAGCGCCGGTCGAGATCGAGGCGGATGTGGCCGTCCACTACGGGGAGCTGTTCCGTGAGGACTTCCGCGTCGAAGCGGTCGGGATACGGGACGCGCGCATCCCAAACGCCCACGTCCACGATTGCCGCGGACGGAAACGTGCCCGTGATGACGTCGGCTGCAGGATCGATGCGCACGTCGAACGACGGCACCTCGATCCGAAAGACCTCGGCGCGGGACCGCATCTCGACGACGTCGCCGGGCACGACGAGGAGATTCGTGAACGACTCGGCGCCCGTCCGTAACAGGAAGCGCCTCACCTGCGGCCCCGAACGCGCGTCACGGGTGTCCACCACGGCGCCACGCACCTGCCCTGAGGGGCTGACGATCTGCACCAGGGCCTCGTGCGCCCAGCTGGCGGTCAGCGCGAGCGTGCCTTCGTCAAGGGCCAGCTCGATCACGGGACGGTCGTCCGTCGCGCGCGCCGTCGGATGAGCCGTGATCGCCGACGACGCGCCGACGAGCGCGAGTCAGGCGATGACGGCAAGCGTGCGGCGCGGGGCGGGGGTCAACACGGTCGGAAGCGGATCGGCGGCTGTCAGGATGGCGGGTCGATCGGCCACCACTCGGCCCACGGCAGGCCCACGGGGGGCGCCGTCTCGACCGGTTCGCCATCCTCGTCGAGTGCACCGAAGGTCAACGTGGCTCCCGGTTCGTCCGCCGGCGCCACATTGCCGCCATCCTCGCCCGACGGATCATCGATCGTACCGCACGTGAACCCGCCGCGGACCGCGCCCACAGGGTCCGCCGCCCAACCGGTCGTCATTTGGGCATCCCGTTCGAGCGTCAGCCACCGGCCGTCGATGCCGGAAAGGTCGCGAACGGCATACGCGGCGACGCCGCGGGACCCGATGTCGTCCGGTGTCGTGGCCACCCACAAGCCCAGCGGCCCCGGCGGTGCCGAATCGCCCTCCGATCGGCAGCGCAGGGCCACCGCCAGCGGGGTGTCCTCGTACGTCCAACCGTCGCCGTGGTTGCGCCAGAAGTCGACCAGGCCGAGGCATGCCTGGGCGCCGATCGTCACGCGGAATGCGGCGATCCGGGCGTAGTCCAAGGAGTACGAGGCGGCGGCGACAGGGCGGTCGAGCGACGATTCGTAGCGCACGGACGCGCGGTCGAGGCGGTCTGCGGCGGCGGCCGGGCCGAGGTCGCCCGCGCTGCGATGCGCGTCGACGGCATCGAGGACGCGGGCCATGGCCGCCGCGGTCGGGCCGCGCTCCAGGCAGTCGGCGTTCCGTGCCCCGTCGATGACGAGGCGCGTGTGCAGCGGCACCTTGCGCACGTCCGTGTCATCGCCGACGGACGCCTCGGCGGCGAGGTGGACGGTGGTCCAGCTGGCGTCATGGAGCCGGTCACAGCCTGTGATGCGCGCATCGACCGAGACGTCGACCGCTCCGCCCGGTCCGATCGACAGTGCATCACACGGCCCCGGAGCGCCGCCGGGCTCGGCGCACTGCCAGCGCTCGACGGCAAGCCATGGGGGGTCGAACCCGTCGCCCGCAGCGAGTGCCGTCAGCGTCGACGGGCCGACGTTCCGCAGCCGGAAGCGCCACCGGCACTTGGCTTGGCTCCGACCTTCCAGGAAGACGTTCTGATGCCAACCTTCCGCATCGCGGATGAGCTGCATCGATTCCGTCGTGCCCGTGCAGGGTGACGCGTTCGTCACGCCGTCGGAAACGATCGACGGCGCGTCGCCCGATGATCCGCCGGCGCCGTCCTTGGCCAGTACGCTGGCCAACGTCGGGCGACGGGCCCGCAGCGCCTCGAACGCCGGACCGCTGCCGGTCTGCGGCGGCGTGAGCACGCCCACCAACGCGTTCGCCAGCCCGCTGGCGAGGTTGTCGACCAGGAAGGCGATGTCCGCCCCCGGCAGCGCATAGCCCTGCCGTTCGAAGATCGTCGTGCGGACAAGCTCGACGCCCATCCGGCCGTCCCCCACGAACCACGGCCGCGGCGTGTCGATGGCGTCACCCGGCCACGCGAACGGCACCGCCGGGTCGAGCGCGACGACGAGGGCGTCGGCGCCGATCCGGCCGGTGAACGGCAGCCACCACCACGGTGCGCGGCGGACGTCGACGACGACGATCGGCGCGGCGACCGGGTCGCCCGACTCGGGCATCGGGCCGCGGGCGACCGTCGCGTCCGGCAGGAGCCGCTCCAGGTCATCGCGGACCCGCGCCTCGAGGCCCGCTCGCAGCCAGAACGGCGCGCGGACGGCCAGCGTGATCGAGCCGTTGAACGGGATGGTGGCGCGGTCGTCGAGCGGCGCGTCGAAGTCCGCCTCGCCGTGGTCGAACGTCACGTAATCGTGCGGCGACCACTTCGGGATCAGCCATCCGGAGTCCATCTCGCCGGTTTCGATCACGGCGAACTGAACGGCGGCCAGCCCGATCGCCGCCGCCGCGGCGAGCCAGGCGATGGCCCGACGCCGCCGCGGGGTGACCGGTGGGGCGACCGGCGAGGAGGCGGTGGGCTCATGGTCGGTCATGGGAATGTCGTCCTTCGCGTTGCGGGGATCGTGTCGTGTGGGCCAGGACGGCGGGCCGACCGCCGCTCGGAACGCGGCACTCGGCATCGATGGCAGGTGCTGCCGGGTTACATGTTCCGCCGATACTGCCCCCCCACCTCGTACAACGCCCGGCTCACCTGCCCCAGACTCAACGTCTCCACCGCCCGCATCAACTCCCCGAACACATTGTCCTGCCGCAGCGCCGCCGCCTTCAGCCGCTCGACCGCCGCATCGCGCCCGTCCACATGCCGGGCGTGGTAGTCGCGCAGCCGCGCCAGCTGATCGGCCTTCTCTTCGTCCGTCGAGCGCATGAGCTCGATCGTCGTCACGGCGACCGGCGCGTCGCCGCCTGCCCCATCGACGTCGTCCCCACCGCCCCCGCCGCGCTCGCCCTTCCCGTCCACCACCGGCAGGAACGTGTTCACCCCGATGATCGGCAGCGCGCCGGAGTGCTTCAGCTCCTCGTAGTAGAGGCTCTCCTCCTGGATCTTCGAGCGCTGGTACCCGCGCTCCATCGCCCCCAGGACGCCGCCGCGGGCGCTGATCCGTTCGAACTCCGCCAGGACGGCTTCCTCGACGAGGTCGGTCAGGGCGTCGATGATGAACGCGCCCTGGTTCGGGTTCTCGTTCTTGGCGACGCCGAACTCGCGATTCAAGATCAGCTGGATCGCGATCGCGCGCCGCACGCTCTCCTCGGTGGGCGTCGTGATCGCCTCGTCATAGGCGTTCGTGTGGAGGCTGTTGCAGTTGTCGTAGACGGCCAGCAGAGCCTGCAGTGTCGTGCGGATGTCGTTGAACTGGATCTCCTGGGCGTGCAGGCTGCGGCCCGAGGTTTGGATGTGGTACTTCAGCATCTGGCTGCGCTCGTTCGCGCCGTACAGATCGCGCATCGCTACGGCCCAGATCCGGCGCGCGACGCGGCCGATGACGGCGTACTCCGGGTCCATGCCGTTGGAGAAGAAGAAGCTGAGGTTGGGGGCGAAGTCGTCGATCTTCATCCCGCGGGAGAGGTAGTACTCCACGAACGTGAAGCCGTTGGACAGCGTGAAGGCCAGCTGGCTGATCGGGTTCGCGCCGGCCTCGGCGATGTGGTAGCCGCTGATCGAGACCGAGTAGAAGTTGCGGACGTCGTGGTCGATGAACCACTGCTGGACATCGCCCATGACCTTGAGTGAAAACTCCGTGCTGAAGATGCACGTGTTCTGGCCCTGGTCCTCTTTGAGGATGTCCGCCTGCACCGTGCCCCGCACCTGCGCCACCGTCGCGTCGACGAGCGCCGCGTATTCGTCGTCGTCGATCATCGCCCGCAGGTCGCGGAAGCGGTGGCCCCCGCCCATCGGCTGGAGGCAGTCGGCATCGCTGATCTCGATCCGCCCTTCCGCCTTCAGCTTCTTGCGCAGCTGCTGGCGCACCGCGGCGTTGAAATAGAACGCCAGGATCGTCGGCGCCGGCCCGTTGATCGTCATGCTCACCGAGGTGCGCGGATCGCACAGGTCGAAGCCGGCGTAGAGCGCCTCGATGTCCTCGACGGTGGCGATGGAGACGCCCGAGTTGCCGACCTTGCCCCAGATGTCCGGCCGCGGGTCCGGGTCCTCGCCGTACAGCGTCACGCTGTCGAACGCCGTCGAGAGGCGCTTCGCATCGGCATGCCGCGACAGGTAGTGGAACCGCTTGTTCGTCCGCCACGGCCCGCCCTCACCGGCGAACATCCGTGTCGGGTCCTCGCCCGTGCGCTTGTACGGGAAGACGCCGGCGACGTACGGGAAGAAGCCTGGGAGGTTATCGAGCAAGCGGAATGCGAGCACGTTGCCCCAGTCGACGTAAGGTGGCAGGGCGATCTTGGGCACGCGCGTATGGCTGAGGCTCTCGGTCGTGTTCTCGATGACGATCTCGCGCCCTCGCACGGTGTAGCGGTTTTCAGGCGCCCGGTAGCGTGCCCGCGTCGCCGGCCAGTCGGCCAGCAGCTGGCGCGACGTCGGCGCGAGCTTGGCGAGGAGCACGTCGAACTCCGCCATCAGCGGGCCGATGTGGGCGGGTGCCGCCTCGACGGCCGCCGCGCCGAACGGCTCCAGCGCGGCAGGGTCGACGGCCGGGTCCGGGCCGCCGACGAAGTGGCGGATGGCGACGCGCAGCGCCCACAGGTCGTCGGCGATCACGGTCTCGTCGCGCGCCCGGGCCTTGTAGCGCTTGACGGTCTCGCTGATCTCCAGGAGGTAGTTCGCCCGGCGCGGCGGGATGATGTAGGCCAGGTCGGGCAGGCCGGTCGTGCGATGGGACGCGAAGCGGCCGGCGGCGGGGTCGATGTGGGCGCCCGGCACCTTCGCCGCCAGCGCCTCGACGATGCGCGCGTAGGCGGTGTTGCAGCCGGGGTCGCCGAAGTGGCTGCTGATCGTGGCGTAGACGGGCATGCTGTCCGGCGCGTCGTGCCAGCGGTTGTGGCTGCGCTGATACGCCTTGCGGACGTCCCGCAGCGCGTCCTCGCCGCCGGGCTTGTCGTACTTGTTCACGATGACGATGTCCGCCAGATCGATCATCTCGATCTTCTCGAGCTGCGTCTGCGCCCCGAACTCGGGCGTCATCACGTACACCGCCACGTCGCACAGCCCGATGATCCCGGCGTCCGCCTGCCCGATCCCGCTCGTCTCGGCGACGATCAGGTCGAACCCGGCCGCCCGCGCGATCCGGATCGCATCGTCCAGCGCCGCCGAGATCTCGCTGCCGCTCGAACGAGTGGCGAGTGAGCGCATGTAGACGCGGCCCGACGAGAGGACGTTCATCCGGATCCGGTCGCCGAGCAGCGCCCCGCCCGTCAGGCGCTTCGTCGGGTCGACGGACAGGATCGCGACGCGGTGGTCCGGGAAATCCTCGACATAACGACGGACGAACTCGTCCGTGAACGAACTCTTGCCGGCGCCGCCGGTGCCGGTCATGCCGACGACGGGGACGGTGCGTGTGGCGGCGACGATGGCCGCCCGCGCGTCGATGGCGGCGGAGAGCGCGGGCCACGTGGCCACGTCGCCGTCACCATCCGTCGCAGCTTCGGCCGCCGAGATCAGGCGGGCGATCGCCGGCCAGTCACCGGCATCCAGCGCGCTGACGGCATCCACCGTCGGCACGCCGAGGTCGACGGCGCGGTGATCGCACGCCTTCAGCACCTCGTTGATCATCCCCTGCAGCCCCATCCGCCGGCCGTCCTCGGGGTGGAAGATGGCGGCGATGCCGTACGCCTCGAGCTCGCGCTTCTCTTCGGGGATGATCGTCCCGCCGCCGCCGCCGAAGATCCGGATGTGGCCACAGCCGCGCTCTTGCAGCATGTCGTGGGCGTACTTGAAGTACTCCATGTGCCCGCCCTGGTAGCTCGACAGGGCGATCCCCTGCGCGTCCTCCTGGATGGCGGCGTCCACGATGTCCTGGACGGAGCGGTTGTGCCCGAGGTGGATGACCTCGGCGCCCGACGCCTGGAGGATCCGGCGCATGATGTTGATGGCGGCGTCGTGGCCGTCGAACAGGCTGGCGGCGGTGACGATGCGCAGCTTGTGGCGGGGGTGGTAGGGCTCGTGGGCGGGGACGCCGTTGGGCGAGGGCGTCGGCGACGGTGCGGGGGATGTGCCGTTGGCGGCCGGCGGCGCGCCGAGGTCGACGTCGGTGGCGGCGGCGACGTGGCTCGGCGCGACGGGGTTGGCGGGTGCGCTCATCGGCGTCGATCCTCGGGCGTTGGGCGGTCTGCAGGCGCGTATGGTAGACCACGTGGGGGGTGTTGCCGAAGAGGCCGCCTCCCCCCTTTCCCCTGTTCCTGCCGTCGAGGGGACAATTGCCCACACTTGGGGGAGGGGGTCGGGGGGTGAGGGCCGCAGGCCGAGCGACTGCGTGATGTTGACGGCCCTGCCTAGTCTCGCCGTCCGTCACCGTCCCCGTCATCGAACGCCGCCGCGTGCCCGTCGTACGGCTCGCTGAACGCGTCGACGATCACGTGCCGCGCCCACAGCGCGTCGGCCAGCGCCGCCGCGTCGCCCGCCGCGGCCACGCCCTGCGCCTTGAAGTACTGGCAGATCCGGGCCACGTCGCGGTCGAAGATCCGGCGCGCGGCCGGGTTCTCGAACGGGTCGACGGCCTGCGGGAAGTCGATGAGCGTCACGGCGCCCTGCCAGTACAGGATGTTGTAGGCCGACAGGTCGCCGTGGACGACGCCGAGCGCGAGCATCGTTTCGATGTTCCGCACGACGACGTCGAACAGCGTCGCGGCCTCGCCGCGCCGCAGCCGGACCTGCGACAGCGTCGGCGCGGCGTCCCGCGCGTCGCCGACATAGCCGAGGAGGATCGTCTGGCCCTGGCTTCCGAAGACCTGCGGCACGTCGCAACCGGACTCGGACAGGCGCTGCAGCGTCTCGACCTCGTGCGCCAGCCAGGAGTGGAAGCGCATCGCCGTCCCGACGGCGGTGCCGCTGCTGATCGCCCGCTGGGCGCGCCGGTCGCGCACCAGGCTCTTGCCGTCCGCGCTGAGGTCGGAGCGGCCTTGGCGGTACAGGCTGTCGTTGCGCAGGTTGCGGAACTTGCGCGGCCGATAGACCTTGGCGGCGACGAGATCGACGCCCAGATTCGGGTGCGCGGCGCAGAGGTAGACGTTGGCCTCCTTGCCGCCCTTGACCAAGCGGAGGACATCCGTGAGGAGAGCGCTGTGGATGAACGGGCCGAGCGCCTCGTTCAGCCATGCCTCCTCGAAGCGGGCCGGCTTGTAGGTCATCGGCGCGGTGTCGAAGGCCGCGCCGTTCACGTCCGTCAGGCTGGCGAAGACGACGTCGTCCGACTGTCGCGGCTTGCGCCGGCCGCCGGACGCGGCGCGGTGGCCGCGGCGGTCGGGCGGGAGGTAGTCCTCGCTCAGCTCGATCGAGTTCAAGTCGTCCGCGTCCAAGTCGCGCGGATCGACGATCGGGTTCGTTGCACGAGACATCGTGTGCATCAGCTCCACCGGTGGGCGCGAGATCGCGCCGAGAGTGCGGCGGGCGTCGCGGGGTGGGCCGAAGGCGGATCGTCACGGGAGCGCGAACGGATCCGGAAAACACAACGGCCGCTGGCTGGGTGCCAACGGCCGATCGCTGCGGTCTATGTCGTCCGTTCGGACGAGGAGCGCGACGCGATTACCTGGGGCACCCGCACGACGCATGGATCGTGGCGTGGTGGGCGACAGTGGGTTGCATCGTTTCGGGGCCTCCTTTCGGGTGAGAGTGGGGAAGAGGATAGTCGAAGGCGCCGGGTCGGGCAAGTCGATCGGAATCGTGCAGGCGCGGCCGTGCGACCGCTAGCGCTCGCCCCACGGCAGGAACACCCGCCCCACCGTGCCCGGCACGAGGATCGCGACGTCGCCCTCTCCGGGCGCATTGTCCGGGAAGATTCCGAGCAGCCCAATGCCGATCCCCGCGCTCGGTTCCGGCCGGCCGTTCGCCGCCCCGCTGGTCACGGCCAGCGACGCGGCGCCGCGGCCGGCGACGGTCACCGATGCGCGTGACACCGCGAACAGGCGGTCCGGATCACGCCCGTCGTAGTGCAGCCAGCCGCTGCCGTCGGGCAGCACGTCGACGAGCGGATCGCGGTAGAGGTCGCCTTCGACGATGTCCTTGGCGATCACGCGGAAGTTGAACTGCAGGCGCGACGGCGTCAGGCCGGTGTCCTCGATCTGCAGCGGCAGGATGGTGTACCGGGAGGCCAGGTCGACGCCGGCGTGGTAGCGGCGCTGGACGCCCAGCCCCCCGCCGTCCGCGCGGTCCAGCCAGGCGATCACGCGGCCGCTGCGGAACGCGCCCGTGCGGATCAGCTCCTCGTCCTCGGTGGACAGGCGGTAGTCCGCCGTGCCGTCGCGGTCCGTGTCGATCTCGACGGCCAGCCAGGTCTCGAGCGGGTGCGCCCGGATGCCCCGGCTGTGGAGGGCGAACGTCACGACGGTGTTGCCGCTGCCCTCCGGATCCGGTGCGGCGCGCACGCCGACCGCGTCCAGATCAACCTTGTCCGTGACGTCGGCCTCGGCGCCGTCCAGGCCGAGCAGCGTGAACCACTCGCCGGTACCCGCGAACTCGCTGTCGTTCGTGAGCGCCACCGGCGGCGCCGATCCGTCGGCCGACGGTCCCAACCACGCGGCGGCGACGTTGCCGGCGCTGCGGCCGAGGAGGTAGAACGGGACGCGGGCGGCGATGGTCGGCTCGATCGCGTCGCCCGTCGCGTCCGCCGGCACCGCTTCGATATCGCACCACCCGTCGATCTCCACCGCCGTCATGCTGTCGGCGTCGCTGACCGAAGCGCCGCCGGCCAACGGCCACGGGATGAGGCGCCGCGGATCGATGTGCGCGGCCAGCGTCGCGCTCACCGTTTCGCCCGGCTGTGCGGTGATGCTCCACGGCGAGATCGTCAGCGCGCCGCGGTCGTCGGCGTCGTCGCGGAAGCGCGGCGCCGGGCGATAGGTGACGGCGCGCGTCGTCACGTTCGTCACCGCGATGGCGAACGGCACGGTGATCGGTGCGGTGAGCGCGCGGAAGCCGAGGTCGATCGCCGCGCGTCCGTCGACGCGAGCCAGCGCCGGGGCCGCCGCGGCCGCCGCCGGGTCGACGGCACCTGCGCCCGAGAGGGAGAGCGCGGGCAGCGCACGGTCCTCGGGCGACGTGCGGAGAGCGTTCGGGCTCGTCGAGTCGGCCGTCGTGACGAGAAGGGCGGCCAGGTCGCGGGCGCCAAGGTCACGATCGACGACGTCGCCGCCGACGAAATCGAGGCCCCGCGTCCGCCACGCCGCGCGGGTCAACGCCGCGCTGCCTGCAACGTACGGCGCGGCCATCGACGTGCCGGAGAAGCGCGCGCCGCGGTCGCCGGTGCCGAGGTAGGGCGCCAGGATGAGCTGGCCGGGGGCCGAGACCTCGGGCTTGAGGGCGCCGTTGCGGCCCGGTCCGCGGCTCGTGAACATGGAAGGGGTTCGGTCGCGGTCCGGCTCGGGCACGCGGTGCAGTCGGGCGGTGACGGTGATCCCACGGGCGGCGTCGGCCTTGATCGCATCGGCGACATCGTCGCTGATCGTCCAGACCGGGATCCGGACGCTCGGGTCGCCGTCCCAGCGGTTGGCGGTCTTGCTGTTGAGCTTGAGGTGGAACAGCGCGGCGATGGCGCCGGCGCCCGTCAGGCGCTTGGCCTGGGTCGAGGCTGTGCAGCGCGGGCCGCCCTCGCCCCACGACTCGACGAACAGGCCGAGCGCGCCGGACGGGTCGGCGGCGTAGGCGTCGGCCGGCTGGGCACCGTCGGCCGGGCAGCCGCGGCCGACCGGGACGATTCGGGCGACGACGTCCTCCGGCGGGTCGGGCGACCACGTCTGGTGGTAGACGGATTGGCGCGGCAGCACCGCCGGCGCTTCGTCGCCCGGCCTTGACAGCCAGAGCTCCCAGGCGTGCTGGCCGGGCGGAAGGTGGCTCGCGACGGCGAGGGCGTCGGCGGCGATCGCCGGGGCCCCGACGATGAACGGCAGGTTGCCGTCGTTGCCGGCCGAGGCCACGACGACGGCACCGCTGTCGACGATCCGGCGGATCACGCCGGCCTCGTCGAGGACCTTGGCGCCGTATGCGATGCCGAGGCTGAGGTTGAGGACGTCGATCCGGCGCGGTGCGGCGCGGCGCGCCGCGTCCAGGTTGGCCTCGAGGGCCCACTCGAGGCCGTCCACGAGGAGGTCCGTCTGGCCGCCGGCGCCGAAGACCTTGACGGCCAGCACGTCCGCCCCCGGCGCGACGCCGGCCGGGACGAACGCCGTCGCCGTGCCGGCCGCGATGCCGCTCACGTGCGTGCCGTGGCCGTGGCTGTCCAGCGGGTCGGCGTCAGGCTCGGGCACGCGGCTGCACAGGCCCTGCGCCTCGGCCGTCGCCGTGCAGTTGGGCGCATACCCTTCGCCCGCCACGTCGATCCCGCCGACGACACGCGCTGTCGGGAACAGCGGGCGGCCGTCCCAGACGTCGTCGATCCGCGTCGGGGCGAGGCCGGCGGCGGCGAAGGCCAGGAGGGTGCCGGCGCCGCCGAAGGCGACGTGCGTGTAGTCGATGCCGGTATCGAGGACGGCGATGGTCGTGCCCTGGCCGGCGGGGGCCGGCGTGTCGGTGCGGATCGCAGACGGGCCCGCATCGGATCCGTTCGACAGGTTGGACAGGCTGGACATGGGGGCCGCGTCGGATAGGGATTTGGATAGGGATACGGTGGCGATCGGGGCGCGGGGGAGGGCGGCGACGTCGGGCAGGGCGCGGAGCGCGCGTTCGATGGCGGCGACGCGCGATGCGGGCAGATGGAGCAGCGCGCCGGCGAGGACGGTGTCGTAGCGGGAGAGGACGGTGCCGCCGGCCGCGGTCACGACGGGGTCGAGGCGGCGGAGTGCACGGGCGATCCGCGCTTCGGCCGCGGCGACGGCGCGCGCATCGTGCGTTGCCGCCCAGGCGTCCCACCGCGTCGGAACGTTCAGCACCACGATGCGGCTGACCGACGCGGAGGCGGCAGCGGCCGTCGGAGGCGGGCTCGCGGCGGCGGACGGCGCGCTCGCGTGGAGGGCGCCGCCGAGCGTGATCGCGACGGCGAGGGCGCCGGCGACCAGGGTCGGGGTGCGGAATTCTTGCCGCGCGAGGCGGAGATGGGCACGGCGGGAAGCGTTCATTGTCCTATTAGAACGCCGAACGCGGGCAAAGAGTGTCACCGTTGCGGCGACGCGTCGAAATCGCCGTCGCACGTGTCGGCCGCCCAGAGGCCGCGGTCGGCGCGGCGGGCGGCGGCGGCGGCGGCGCGAAAGGTGTCGCGCAGGACGTACGGACCGTCGAACGTGGCCTCGTTGGCGTAGCCTTCGGCGATGAGCGTCCGGTTCAGGAGCGTCCCGTCCGGCAGCCAGGCGTAGGCCAGCAGCCGGCCGTAGCGGTCGCGCTCGCTCTCCGTGGGGTCGCCGGCCAGCCAGACGTCGTTCTCGCCGATCAGCTCCGTCAGGCGTGCGGTGGCCTCACGGCCGAAGCACTGGACGGCCCGTCGCCCGTCGCCCGTCTCGGGCGCGTTCAGGCCGATCAGGCGCACGCTCTCCGTCCGTCCCGCCGCCGTCTCGACGCGGATCGTGTCGCCGTCGATGACCCAGGTGACCGGTACGCTGTGGTCCCACGGCGCGAGGCGGGCGCGCAGGTCGGGCGGGATGGGCGAGGACGCGACGGCCGGGGTGGTCGCGCCGGGCGCGGCGGGCGGGTTGGACGGGCCGGTCGCCGGGCGCGGGGCGAGACGGCACGCGCCCGTGAGGATGACCAGGGCGATCGCGGCGAAGACGACGGCCGTCGGCGCACGGCGCGACGGTGTACGGCGCGGCAGCGTTCGCCGCGGCAGCGAACGGGCGGATGCGGAATCGGGGGGCATGGTAGGATTCGCTCCCGGCGTGGCGGATCGGCAGCTGATCATAGTAGGTGGGAGGCGTCGCCCATGAACGACAACCACAACCGCCCGTCGCCCGAACAACGCTGGCCCCTGGCGGCCCTGGCGGTCGCCCTCACGCTGATCGCCGCCGTCGCGCTCACCACCCGGGTCCGGCGCGTCGCCGCTCCGCCCGTGGACGCCGTCGCCACCGCCGCCGCCGAGGCCGACGCGACGTTCGATGCGATCGCCGGCACGGCCGCGGCGCGGGCGTCGGTGGTGCGGCCGACGGTGACGGGCGGCGTGCCTGCGACACCGTCGCTGTCGGCCGAGAGGTCGGCGACGGCCACGGCGCTCGCGGCCACGGTGCCGGCCGGCGAGGGGCTGCCGGCGCTGCCGACCGTCGGGCCGCCGCCGGATGCGCCGGCGGCTACCTTGGCCCACCCCTGACGCGGCGTTACAATGCCGCTTCCCCCCGCCGCACCCGATGGTGCGGCGGCCTCCATCGGCTGCCGTGCCAGAGCATGCACGCCGGCCTGTGATCGAGGCGATGCGCGTGGAAGCGGAATACGACGACGCGGCGAACGCACCCGACCCCGAGGCGGGCCGGCTCGGCCTCTGGACGCTCACAAAGGATGTTCTCCTCCATCCCGGCGCGGCGATGCGCCGGCTGGATGCCTACCCTGGGCGCCGGTGGTGGTTCCCGCTCGTCGTGCTGGCGGTGCTCGGCGTGGTGAACGCCCTCGTTCTCACGCCGCGGATCACGGCCGCCGCGATGCAGAACGTCGACTTCAGCCAGATGGCGGCGGCCGGCGTGGACGCAGCCACGGTGACGCGGGCCGGAGGCTTCGCCGCCACGGCGATCGGCGTCATCGGTGCCGTGTTCGGCGCCGTCGTCGGAACGTTCCTCGTGGCGGCGATCCTGCACTTCATCGGGACCGTCTTCGGCGGCCAGCAGGCGTTCAACGCCGTCCTGACGACGACGAGCTGGGCGCGCATACCGCTGATCCTGCGCTCCCTTGTCCAGCTGGTGTGGTTCGGGACGCACGGCGCCGAGTACGACCTGAACATCGCCGGCCTCGCCGGCCTCGTCGCGAATGCGGATAAGCCGACCGAAGCGGCGTCGAGTTACCTGGCGCCGCTGCTCGGGCGGATCGAGGTCTGGAACGTGTGGTACCTCGTCCTCCTCGTCGTCGCCGTGCGCGCCACCAGCAAGGTCACGCGCGGCCGGGCGATCCTGATCGTCGGTGTCTACCTCGCCCTCGCCGTCGGTACCGGCCTGATCGGCACGGCGCTCGGGCGGGCGATGGCCGGCTTCGGCGGGGGCTAGCGCGTCGATGGCGGCATCGACCGACGAAACACCCGTCCTGGCGCTGACCGACATCCGGCGCGACTTCCGCATGGGCCGGCTCCTGGTGCGCGCCCTGCGCGGCGTCACGATGGACGTCCTGCCCGGTGAGTTCCTGGTCGTCATGGGCCCATCCGGTTGCGGCAAGAGCACGCTCCTCACGCTCATCGGCGGCCTCGACCGCCCGACGGCCGGCAGCATCGTGACGTCGGGCGACGAGGACATCACGCGCGGCGACGAGACGGCGCTGGCGGAGTACCGGCGGCGGTGGATCGGCTTCATCTTCCAGTCCTACAACCTGATCCCGACGATGACCGCCCGCCAGAACGTCGAGTTCCCGCTCGTGTTCGCCGGCATCGGCCGCGCGGCGCGGCGTGCGCGGGCGGAGGCGCTCCTCAAGCGCGTCGGGCTGGGGGACAGGATGACGCACCGGCCGATCGAGCTCTCCGGCGGCCAGCAGCAGCGCGTCGCCATCGCCCGCGCGCTGGCGAACGCGCCGGCCATCGTCCTGGGCGACGAGCCGACGGGCAACCTGGACACGCGCTCCGGCCAGGAGATCATGGACCTCCTGCTCGAGCTGAACCGTGCCGGCACGACGCTGATCGTCGTCACGCACGACGCGCGTTTGTGCACGTATGCCCACCGCGTCGTCCGGATGGAGGACGGCGTCGTCCTCGGCGTCGACGCTGGCGGGCGGGCGGACGAGCCGCGGCGGAGCGTGCCGATCGAGGGGGAGACCGGGGATGTCGGTGTGACGGCGGCCGCGGTGCGAGGGCATTCGATTCGTCGGCGACGTTCTTTCACGACCGCGGAGGCATGATGCTGACCCCTCGACGACAAGCCCGACGACAACCCCGACGACGACGACTCACCCCTGCGCTGCGCACGACGCCCGTCGTGGCCATGATTCTCGCGGCCGCATTCGCCGCCCTCGGCCTGCTGCCGAACGCCCGCACCGTCGTGCGCGCCGCGCCCGGCGCGTCGTTCGTCCGGCAGCCGACGACGGCCACGGAGACGGCCACGGCCATCCCGAGCAACACGCCGCGGCCGACGAACACGCGGTCGGGTCCCCCGCCGACGTGGACGCCGCGCCCGTCGTCGACGCCCGTCCCGAGCGCGACGGTCGAGCCGACCGAGACGCCCAAGCCGAAGGCGGACATCCACCGCCCGCTTCTCCTCATCGAGAACATGCAGGTCGATCCGCGTCGGCCGGCGCCGGGCAGCACGTTCCGGCTGGACGTCGACATCGTGAACGTCGGCGACGCGCACGCGCACAACGTCCGGTTCAGCTGGTCGTCGGAGACCTTCCTGCCGGAAGGCGAGAGCACGCAGCACTTCCAGAAGGGAATCGGGGCGGGCGACGAGCACGACTTCGAGGCCCGCGCCCGCGTCGCCGGCACGGTGAAGGCGGGCACGTACCCGCTCCAGGTCACGGTGAGCTGGGAGGACGCCGACGGCGCAGCGGACACGACGACGGCCAACCTGGCCGTCGAGGTCGGCGGCCAGTCGGCGGTGCGGCCGCTGCTGAGCGTCACGGCGTGGCGCGCGCCGGGCTGGGTCGTGCCGGGCATCGCATTCGGCGTGGCGTTCGACATCGTGAACACGGGTGGGCGCGAGGCGCGCAGTGTGCAGATCGTGCCCGCCGGCGGCTCGGTGGCGCTGGCGTCGCAGGCGGCCGGGTCCGTCCTGAACATCGGCGGCGGCGGCTCGGCCACGCAGTCGCTGCGCCTGATCGCCGCCGCCGCGGCCGAGCAGCAGGCCGTCGCGCAGCCGATGGAGCTGCGCTACGACGACGAAGACGGCACGCGCTACACCGAGAGCCTGACGATCGGCTTCGGCGTCGTCGATCCGGACGCGGACCAGCCGCTGCCGATGATCGAGAGCTACCGCGTCCGCCCGGCGAACACGGATATCGCCCGCACCGGCGACGGCGATGCGACGACGCTTCACCCGGGTGAGGTGTTCTGGCTGGACCTGTCGATCCTGAACGTCGGGCGGCAAGCCGCGGTGCGCAGCTTCCTGGCCTTCGGCGGCGGCGCGGCGCCTTCGGCCGCCGATGGCGCGGGCAGCGCGGCCGGCGCGCCCTCGCTCGGCGTCTTCGCCCCGCTCGGCCGATCGAACCGCGTCTTCCTCGGCCGGATCGAGGCCGGCGGCGGCACGACGGTGACGCAGCGGATGGTGGCCGACGGCAGCGCCAAGCCGGGCGTCTACGCGCTGGACGTCGCGATGAGCTACGACGACGCCGAGGGCAAGACGCTGCAATCCAGCGAGATCGTCACCCTTCTGCTCAGCCGCCCGGCGCAGCTCCAGTTCGCCCCGATGAACGTCATGACCTCGACCGTGGTCGGGCAGAGCGTGCCGTTCGCCGTCGAGATCATCAACGGCAGCGCGAGCACGCTGAACGTGTCGCAGGTGACGGTCGAGGGGGACCGCTGGATGGGCGTCCAGGGCGGCAGCCGCTACGTCGGTCCGCTGGACGACGGCGGCTCGGACGTGATCGAGGCCGTGCTCGAGCCGAAGGCGCCCGGCACGGCGACTGTGACCGTCGTCGTGGAGTACGTGGACGACTTCAACCAGACGCAGGCCGTTCGCGAGACGTACGAATTCGAGGTGGCGGAGGCGCCGCCGGAAGTCGAGGGCGCCGACGAGCCGCCGCCGCCCACGCGCAGCCTGTTCGCCCGCGTCCTGCGCGGCCTGTTCGGCCTCGGCGCCTCGCCGCCGGCGCCCGTGGCGGAGCCGGCGATGGACGGCGCCATCGAGATCGGACCCGGTTCCGGCCGCGCGGCGCCGATGCCCGGCGGCGGCGAAGCCGTGCCGGCCCAACCCATGCCGGCCGAGCCCGTTTCGCCGTGAGCCGCCAGTGAGAGCCGCCAGTGAGAGCCGCCAGTGAGAGCCGCCAGTGAGTCGACGGTGAGCCGACCTTGAGCCAGCGCGACCTGTTCGGGCTGATGTGGGCGAACCTGAAGCGCATGCGTGCCCGGGTGACGCTCACGGCGCTCGGCGTCGTCATCGGCACCGCGGCCGTCGTCCTGCTCATCTCGCTGGCGATCGGCCTGCAGACCTCGGCCGAGGCTCAGCTGGGCGGGTTCGGCGATCTGACGACGATCGAGGTCTTTGCCGGCGGCGGGATGATGTCGATCGGCCCGGGGATGGCGGCCTCGTCGAGCGGCGGCACGGACGGTGTGAAGCTGGACCGCGCCGCGATCGAGGCGTTTCGGAAGATGGCGCACGTCGTGGCGGTGTCGCCCAAGGGGAATCTGAGCGGCCAGATGCAGATCGAGTTCAACCGCGAGACGTACTTTCCCGGCGCCACCGGCCTCGAGCCGGACGTCGCGCCCAAGCTGGGCTGGCGGCTGGCGGCCGGGCGGGCGAGCATCGGCCGCGGGCAGATCGTCATCGGCCAGAAGGTGTTGGCGAACGACTTCGGGCCGGTATCGTTCGGGCCGGGCGGCGGCGGCAGCGCGTACGGGCCGACGCCGGCGCCGACGCCGCGGCCGGAGGATCTCGTCGGCAAGGCGCTGAACGCCGAGCTCGTGAAGTACGACGACGAGGGCACGGAGATCACGCGCCGCGAGCGGCTGCGGGTGGCGGGCGTCTTCGAGTCCAGCGGCGGCCAGGAGGACTACAGCCTCTACATGGGATTGGACGACGTCGACACCTTCAACCGCTGGTTCTCGACCGAGCGCCGCAACGCCCGCGACGGCTACGACAACGTCGTCGTCAAGGTGGATGAGCGAACCGAGGTGCGTGACGTCCAGAAGGGGATCGAGGACCTCGGCTTCAGCACGTTCTCGGCGGCCCAGATCCTGGAGAGCATCAACCGCACGTTCATCATCATGCAGGTCGTGCTGGGCGGCATCGGCGCCATCGCGCTGCTCGTGGCGGCGTTCGGCATCGCCAACACGATGACGATGGCGATCTACGAGCGCACGCGCGAGATCGGCGTGATGAAGGCGATCGGCGCGACGAACCGCGACGTGCTGAAGGTCTTCCTGGCCGAGGCCGGGGCCATCGGGGCGATCGGCGGCGTGGCGGGGGTGACGCTGGCCCTCATCCTGGCCCAGGTCATCGAGCTCTTCCTGCGGGCGATGATGGCCGCCAATGCCCAGGGTTCCGGCGAACCCCTCAACCTCTTGATCACGCCGGTCTGGCTCGCGCTGTTCGCGATCGTCTTCGCGATCCTCGTCGGCCTGATGAGCGGCATCTATCCAGCCCTGCGGGCCGCGAACCTCCGACCGGTCCAAGCGCTGCGCTCCGATTGAGGCTGCCCACGCGATGACCACCGACGCTGATTCCCCCGACTCGACGCCGATCCGCGTCCTCGTCGCCAAGCCCGGCCTGGACGGCCACGACCGCGGCGCCAAGGTCGTGGCGCGGGCGCTGCGGGACGCCGGGATGGAGGTGATCTACACCGGCATCCGCCAGACGGCCGAGATGATCGTCGAAGCGGCGCTGCAAGAGGACGTCGACGTCGTGGGCCTCTCCAGCCTGTCGGGGGCGCACATGACGCTCTTCCCGCGCGTACTGGAAGGCCTGCGCGCGCGCGGGCTCGGCCACATGATCGTCATCGCCGGCGGGATCATCCCGGCCGAGGACGCCGAAGCGCTCCGGGCCGCCGGCATCGCCGCGATCTTCGGACCCGGCACGTCGACGGAGACGATCGTGGCGTGGCTGAGGGACGAGGTGCCGCGGCGGCGGGCGGAGCGGTGATCGACGGTGTGCTGGCCCGCGACCGCGCCGCCGTCGCCCGCGCCCTGTCGGCCATCGAGCGCGACCCGGCCGGTCCGCTGGCGGCGGCGCTCCATCGCCACGGCGGGCGGGCGCACATCGTCGGGGTGACGGGGGTGCCGGGGGCGGGCAAGAGCACGCTCGTCGCGGCGCTCATCGGGGCGTGGCGAGGGGCAGGCCGCACGGTGGGCGTGCTGGCCGTCGACCCGTCCAGTCCGCTGTCGGGCGGCGCGATCCTCGGCGACCGGGTGCGCATGGACGCCGGGCCGCCGGACGACGGCGTGTTCATCCGCTCGATGGCGAACCGCGGCGCCGCCGGCGGGTTGGCACTGGCGGCCTCGGGCGCGGTGCGCGTGCTGGACGCGGCGGGGTACGATGTCGTCGTCGTCGAGACCGTCGGCGCCGGCCAGAGCGAGGTCGAGATCGCCGACGAGGCGCACACGACGGTCGTCGTCGTGCCGCCGGGCCTCGGCGACGGGGTGCAGGCGCTCAAGGCCGGCATCCTCGAGGTGGCCGACGTCTTCGCGCTGAACAAGGCGGATCTGCCGGGCGCCGATCGGGCCGCGGCCCAGATCGAGGCGATGCTCAAGCTCGGCCACACGCTGCGCGATCCGGCCTGGCAGCCGCCCGTCGTACGAACTGTCGCGACGGACGGCGACGGCGTCGGCGACCTCGTAGCGGCGATCGACGCGCACGCGGCACATCTGCGCTCGGGCGACGGCGCGGGCTGGCGGGCGCGGGAGCGGGCGCGGGCGTACGCGGAGCTGCGGCGGCTGGTGATCGCGCGCTTCGCGGCGGCCGTGTTCGGCGAGGGCGGGGCGCGGCCGGCGGCGATCGAGGCGCTGGTGGACGCGCTGGTGGCGCGGGAGATCGATGTGGGGGGGGCGGCGGAGGCGGTGTTGGGGGGGCGTGCGCGAGGGGGATGAGTAGGCCGTGGATCGATCAACGGCTTCAGCCGTTGGTTGGCCTGTTCAGCCGTTTCCCCGATCGCCTGCCCTACCGCGACGCCCTCGCCCGCTGTTAATGGGCATGCCCGATGCCGATTCCGGCTGGGATGAACTCGGGAAGGTCCCCCATGCGCCGACTCGTCCGTGCAATCGCCGTCGCATCCGTCGTCGCATGGGCCGACTTCAGCCGTGGGGCGCTTCTCGAGACCGCGCCCGCGGCGCTGGCCCAATCCGATGCCCCGCCGAACCTCTTCGACCAGTCGATCGTCCGTGACTTCGCCGTCCGATTCGTGGACGCGGACTGGCAGCGGCGACTGGATCAGGCCGGCGAATCGACGAACGTCCGCGCGGACCTGACCGTCGACGGGGTGACCTACCCGGGTGTCGGCCTGCGCTACAAGGGACTCAGTTCGTCGCGCGTCCAAGGCCCGAAGAAGCCCTTCAACCTGACGTTCGATGCCTTCGCGCCCGGCCAGCGACTGTACGGGTTCGACACGGTGAACTTGAACAACAGTTACGCCGACCCGTCGTACCTGCGCGAGGTTCTGACGAACGATCTCCTCCGTCCCTTCCTGCCCACGCCGCGCGGCGCCTACGTGAAGCTGCACCTGAACGGCACGTACTGGGGCCTGTACATCCTGTCCGAGCAGATCGAGCGCACGTTCATCGATGCCTGGTACCAGGGCAACGACGGGCTGCTGGTCAAAGCCGACAGCCCGACCTTCGGCGAACAGATGCCGGACGTGCCGGCCGGGCGAGGCGGGGAGGGCAGCTACTGGCCGCAGCCGCGATCCCAGGCGCCGTTCGGGCCGACCCAGGGCGGCTTCGGCCTGCAGAGCAACCTCACGTGGCGCGGCGAGGCACTCGGGCCCTACAGGCAGAACTACGAGGTGAAGACGGCCAACGCCGGCGACCCGGCGTACGCGGCCGTGCGCGACCTCACCCGCGCGCTGGACGCGCCCCTTGCCGACGGCGGCCTGTCGGACGACCGCGTCGAAGGGGTGCTTCCGCAGGTCCTGGATATCGACAGCACGCTGTGGTATCTCGCGGCCACGAACGCCGTGATGAACTACGACAGCTACTACTTCGGCCACAACTACTTCCTGTACCGTGCCGAGCGAGATCCGCGCTGGTACCCGCTGCTGTGGGACACGAGCCTGAGCTTCGGCGTGTTCAACATCGCCGGCGGTGGGAACGACGGCCTCGTGCGCACGACCCCGTTCCTCCAGGAGGCCGACCGCACCCGCCCGCTCGTCCGACGACTCCTGGCCGTGCCGCGCTGGCGGGCGGACTTCCTGGCCCACTTCCGGACGGTCCGCGCCGCCGCCCTGGACGCGGCCGCGCTGGAATCGCACGCCGTTGCTCTCCGCGACTCGATCCGACCGGCGCTGACCGCGGACACGAATCAGCTCTACACCCTGGATCAGTTCGAGAGGAACCTGCACGAGCAAGTGTCGCTCGGCCCGGGCGCGATCATCATCAACAACGGGGACATTCCCGGCATTCTGCCCCTGGTCCGCGCCCGCGCGGCTTGGCTCGGCAGCCAGGCGGCGCTGGCCGCGCCCGACCACGCGCTCGAACTGCACGAGCGCATGCCGGATGCACCGGCGCCCGACGCGTCGCCGCTCGTCCGGGCTCGCTTCAGCGGCGCGGACGAACCGGTGACCGTCGAGATCGTGACGCGCGTCGAGGGGGGTCGCCCGGTGAGCCGGCCGATGACCCGCGACGCGGCGGGCTGGGCGGCCGAGCTGCCGGGGCGACCGGCACGCACGAGGGTCACGTACTATCTCCGCGCCGCCTTCGCCGACGGCCGCTCGGCGTTCCACCCGGAATCGAACTGGATCCAACCCTACCGCTACCGCGTGGCCGGGCCGGACCTGCCGGAGCTGCCGGGCGCCGACCTCGTGCTCAACGAGGTGATGGCGGACAACGTCGCCACGGTCGCCGACGAGGTCGGCGAGTATGACGACTGGGTGGAGCTCGTGAACCGCGGCACGGCCCCGCTGTCGCTTTCCGGCTTCTTCCTCGGCCCATCGCCGGACGACCCGTGGGCCTTCGCCCTGCCGGAGGGCACGCTGCAGCCGGGCGAGCGCGTGCTCGTCTGGTGCGACAAGGACAGTTCACAGGGGCCGCTGCACGCGCCGTTCAAGCTCGCCAAGGAGGGTGATCGGCTGCTCCTGGCCACCCGCGACGCGATCGTGGACAGCCTGACCTTCGGCCCGCTGGCCGCCGACAGGAGCTGGGCCCGTCAGCCGGATGGCGGCGGCGGCTGGGTGGATTGCCCCGTGCCCAGCCCGCGCGCGGCCAATGCCTGCGGCGATGGGCCGGGCGCCACGGCCACCGCCACCGCCTTCCCCGAACCCACGGTCACCGTGCGGCCGCCGGAGCCGACGGCGACGGGGACGGCGATGGGGACGCCGCCGCCCACGACTACGGGGATGCCGACGCGGGGCAGCGTGTTTCTGCCGTGGGCGATGCGGTAGCCGGAGCCGGCAGCCGGATCCGCCCGCAAGGACCGTCCCGCTAGTATCCCACCACTGCAGATACTCCGGGTTCCGCACTCTGGTAGCCACCACGAGCATGTTCAGTGGTGGGGTACTAGTAGCCCGTCACATCTCGATTTGCGGACGACGAACCACCGGCAGCTAAAGCTGGCCGGCTGGTGGCCTTCGGCCATTGCGCCCGCCTTCGCGGGCGCTTCGGACTTCTGGGTGCCCGCGA